>Ga0315339_1001863_pt1 | contig 17134 bp, 16 predicted proteins | sample ASW17metaG_FD_204514 | JGI IMG/M metagenome (GOLD analysis project Ga0315339, IMG submission 204514) | Ammonia-oxidizing marine archaeal communities from Pacific Ocean, United States - ASW #17 | ecosystem: Environmental > Aquatic > Marine > Oceanic | place: USA: California | collected 2016-12-05
GCGACCGACCCGCTCTATATTCTCTATACCTCAGGTACCACTGGCGAACCAAAAGGGGTTATTCGTGATAATGGTGGACACGCGGTGGCGCTTAAATGGTCGATGAAATATATCTACGGAGTTGAGCCTGGTGAAGTATTCTGGTCGGCGTCGGACGTGGGTTGGGTCGTTGGCCACTCCTACATCGTTTACGCGCCTTTATTTAACGGCAACACCTCCGTCCTCTTTGAGGGTAAGCCAGTTGGAACGCCTGATGCCGGCGCCTTCTGGCGGGTTATATCGCAACACAAAGTGGGGGTGTTTTTTACTGCACCGACGGCTTTCCGAGCGATAAAGAAGGAAGATCCAAAAGGTAAATTGATTAAGAACTACGACCTATCCAGGTTCAAAACACTTTTTCTCGCTGGGGAACGCCTGGATCCGGCTACGCTGCAATGGGCAGAAGAAAAACTTGGTGTTCCTGTGATTGATCACTGGTGGCAAACAGAGACTGGTTGGCCGATCTGTGCTAACAGCCTCGGCATCGAAAAACTACCGATCAAAGAAGGCTCTCCCACCAAGGCGGTACCTGGCATGGATGTGCGTGTCGTCGATAATAATGCTCAAGAGGTCAATCCCGGCGAGATTGGGGCTTTGGTCATCAAGCTACCTTTGCCTCCTGGAACATTCCCAACACTATGGAATGCAGATGAGCGTTTTATCGAAGCTTATTTTTCCGAGTTTCCCGGTTACTATAAAACGGCCGATGCCGGATTTATTGACGAGGATGGGTACGTATTTGTGATGTCACGTACAGACGATATTATTAATGTTGCAGGCCATCGCTTATCCACGGGCGCCATTGAAGAGGTGTTGGCAGCGCACCAAAATGTGGCCGAATGCGCGGTTATTGGAGTTGCAGATCAGCTTAAAGGTCAACTCCCACTCGGTTTCCTTGTACTAAGCGCAGGTGTAAACCGGAGCCACGCTGAAATCGTTAAAGAAATCGTAAATATGGTTCGTGATCGCATCGGACCCGTTGCTTCCTTCAAAATTGCGACTGTCGTCGAGCGACTGCCTAAAACCCGTTCGGGCAAAATCCTGCGTGGCACTATGAAAAAAATTGCGGACGGCGAAGAATACAAAATACCGGCGACGATTGACGACTCTGAAATTCTGGCAGAGGTCGCTACTGCCCTTGGGGAGATTGGTTACCCTAATTAATTTTTTCTCCCTTCCATGATATTGAAAAATACTTATTTTATATAATAAAGGAGAAATTTATGCCTGAAGACGCAATAAGAGCTTTGCTGCTAGAGGAAGAGGAAGGAAAGATTGTGGCAAATCTCACGCAAGTGTCAGAGGTGGATTTGCCGGACGGAGACGTGACCGTCAAAATAGACTACTCTACCCTAAATTATAAAGATGGTATGATTTTAACAGGTAAAGGTAGGTTGGTTCGAAATTACCCTCACATTCCAGGCGTTGATTTTTCAGGCGTTGTGGAGACTAGTAACTCAGAGTATTTCAAGCCAGGTGATCGTGTCGTACTCAATGGTTGGCGGGTTGGCGAAAACCGTTGGGGAGGTTATACCACAAAGACCCGGATCAAATCGGACTATTTGGTACATTTACCCGAAAACATCTCGAATAAACAAGCTATGGGTATCGGCACGGCTGGCTATACGGCTATGCTGGCCATCATTGCTCTTGAAGAAAATGGACTAATGTCGGGTGACGAAGGTGAAATACTCGTGACGGGTGCGGGTGGGGGAGTTGGTAGTGTAGCAGTGTCAATCCTTGCCAATTTAGGTTACAACGTGACTGCATCCACTGGTCGAGAGGAAGTCCATACATTTCTGAGGAATCTCGGAGCTACGTCGATTATTATGCGCTCTGAATTAGAAGAGCCTATTAAGGGCCCCTTGGGCTCGGAAAGATGGCTGGGCGCAATTGACAATGTGGGTGGAGTTATTCTTTCTAACCTTCTTGCCTCAATGAAATATGATGCTAGTTGTGCTGCGGTTGGCTTAGCGGCATCACCTAAGCTTGATACTACCGTCGTTCCCTTTCTTTTAAGGAGTGTTAAACTCCTTGGAATTGATTCTGTAATGTGTCCAAAAAAGCGGCGGATAGAAGCTTGGGAACGGCTGTCAAAGGACCTTCCAATGGATAAATTATCTGGGGTTATGAAAATCGTTCCGCTCTCAGAAATTGTTGGTTATGCAGATAAAATATTACAGGGTCAGGTGCAGGGACGTATCGTAGTTGATGTAAAAAACTAAAACTTTGAACTTTTAATATTGCCATATTAATTACTTTTTCACCTGTTCAAGGGATTCTCTTTATTCTCGCTAAAATGGGCCTAAAAGAACCCGGAAATGTAGTATTAAATATAGAAAACCAGGATCAAACCAATGTCCTACAATAAAAAAATAGGGGCGCTTGGGACAATTGTGGGAATTTTGAGCGGATGTGGTTCTGTAGATACTTATAAGGAAACCACATATGATGATGAAAAACCTATTTATTGTTATCAAAGCCTCGCCGGCGTTGAGTGTTTTAAAAAGCCAAACCATAGGGATAAGCGGCGGATCGTCAATTACTACGGACCCCACCCAACCCAATACGTTCAACCTAAAGCAAAAAAAATTCCAGGATTGAAAGCACCGAAAGAGATTAATTATTGGGTGAAAGATCCAGAGCCTTCCCGTGAAGAGATAATAAAATGGGGTTCGGAATAAAAAAAGTTAGTCAAAATTAATAAGAATTCTATCAAGTTGTTATGCAAATAGAAACTGATTGAGTTACCCGACGGAAGCAAATTCATTAGGCTTAGACGTTCTGAAAAGGATGCATATGCAGATTTCACTTATTAAAAACGTGACTTGTTAGTCGATCGGACTGAAACTAGTCTGGAGAGGAAATAACCGGGAAATCTAGCGGTGCTGTATTCTGCCTATTATTTAACAGATATCTAGGTTAGTAATGAGGTTAACGTTTACCATATTCCTATTGGTTACGTTTACAACCACGTTTCAAGTAGGGTTAGGAAAGGCTCAGGTACCTGTTCCGGTAAGCTATCTTGATTCCTTGAAATGGAGACAGTTAGCGGCGGAGGCTGGAAATGTAACTGCCCAATTCCAATTGGGACAAATTTTGGATTTGGGCTTGACAGAGGAACCGAATCAAAAAGAGGCAGCCAATTGGTACACGAAGGCAGCCGAGCAAGGCCATGTCGAGGCCCAGATACGCTTGGCACAAATGTATTACAGTGGGGAAGGCATTGCGCGGGATTTGATACAGTCCTCAAAATGGTACGGTACTGCCGCCAAGGCTGGTATCCCCCTCGCCCAGTTTAATTTTGCTGTTATGCTAGAGGCTGGTGCCGGAGTTGAAAGAAATTTGTCCGAAGCTGCAGAGTTTTATGAAAAAGCTGCTCGGTCGGGCCTTGGGGAGGCTCAAATAAGTCTGGCTATGCTTTATGCCCGTGGTGGCGGGGTTCAACTGGATCTTAACAAAGCTCTAATTTGGCTAGAGATGGCGGTTGCAGGTGGTGCATCCGTGCCGAAACCTGTTTACGAGCTTCTACGTGCGAACTCGGCACCTAAACAGTGAAACAGAGTCAAGATTTAGAACCAAGTTTTAGTCGACTTGAATTGTGTTGATGAACTTTAAATTGCGGTGATAGCTTTAGTGCGGGTAAGCAGGTGTTAGGGAGATAACACTGCATGATTAGTTGTCAGTCCATTTTCCAACAAAATACTTTCGTGACTTTTATCCAGAGTTTCTAAGGCTTTTCTCGCTTCTTGCTGTTTTATCCACATACGAAAGTAAAAGTTTTTGAGAGCTAAAAGATCTTGATGGTTTCCACGTTCTACGATTTCTCCTTCATTAAGTACCAGTATCTCATCGGCATTTATTACCGTTGAAAGACGGTGTGCAATTATAACAGTTGTGCAGTCAGCTGAAACCTTGGCCAAGGCCTGTTGTATTTCTTTTTCAGTATGAGTATCGAGAGCCGACGTGGCTTCATCAAAAATCAAAATTTTTGGTGACTTAAGAATTGTTCGGGCGATGGCAATCCGCTGTTTTTCGCCGCCAGAGAGTTTTAGTCCCCGTTCACCAACTTGAGTATTATAGCCATCAGGCAGACTTCTTACAAAATCATCAATGCTGGCAAGTTGCGCTGCATTCTCAATTTCCGATGGTCCTGCATCCGGGCGCCCATAGGATATATTATAATAGATAGTGTCATTAAAAAGGACTGTATCCTGAGGTACAATGCCAATTGCCGCGCGGAGGCTGTCTTGTTGAACCTGTTTTATATTCTGATTATCAATTAAAATTCGCCCTTCATCCGCATCGTAGAAACGGTATAGAAGCCGAGAAATAGTTGACTTTCCGGCTCCACTAGGACCAACGATTGCGAGAGTATGGCCCGAAGGTACCTTAAAGGACACATTGTTCAGGATGCGCCTATCCGGATTATAATAAAAACCCACATTTTCAAAAACTATTTCGCCACCACTGAGGGTCAATTTCTCTGCACCCGATACGTCCATAATTTCTAGCCTCTGGCCTATAAGTTTGAACATATCTTCCATATCAGTGAGAGATTGTTTTATTTCGCGGTAGACAAAACCAAGGAAGTTCAAGGGTAGGAATAGCTGTATCAAGTAACTGTTTACCAGGACGAAGTCCCCTATCGTCATGGATCCATTCTTAACCCCAAAGCCAGCCATGATCATGATGACCGTGAGACCAATTGAGATGACTAATCCTTGACCAATATTTAGAAAAGATAGGGTTACCTTACTTTTAATGGCAGCCTTTTCGTAAGATCTGAGAGCCTCCTCGAAACGCCGAGCTTCATGATCTTCGTTACCGAAATATTTAACCGTTTCATAATTAAGAAGTGAATCTATAGCTTTTGTAGAAGCTTCGCTGTCCATTTTATTCATATGGCGACGGTACTTTATACGCCATTCAGTTACGCCGACGGTCCAACCGATGTAAAGACTAACCGTGAAAAATGTTACGACTGCAAACCAGATATTGAATAGTCCCCACATAATTGTGCAGACGAGGAGAATTTCCAGCAAAGTAGGAACGATATTGAACAACATAAAATTTAGTAGAAAATCAATACCCTTGGTTCCACGTTCCACTGCACGGTTTAGGCCGCCAGTCTGACGGTCTAGGTGGAAGCGCATGGAGAGGCGGTGTAGATGTTGGAAGGTTTTAAGCCCGGCTTTCCTAATGGCGCTTTGCGCTACTTTGGCAAAAATGGCATCGCGAAATTCACCAAATGCCTGGGCCATTACTCTTGCTAGACCATAGGCAATCAAGAGGCCAATCGGGACGATTACAGTAGTTTCTAAAGAGACAAAAATAGTATCTACGACGGTCTTGTAAATAAAAGGTACGCCAACCGTAATCCCCTTCGCGATAGTGAGGAAGAAGAGAGCAATAACAACTCTCAAGCGCATTTCCGTGGCATTTTTTGGCCAAAGATACGGTATGAGAGCCTTGATGGTTCTAAAGTGATCTCTTTGCCCTATATGGTCTGTCCGTTCATCAGAAAGTGATCTCATTCCTATCCTCATTGAGTGACGGCTGAAAAAATTTTGTTTAGCAAAAAGAGTTTTTAAACACCAAAATGTTGATTACCGATCAGGTTACATAAGTTATCTTTATTTGTTCCCTGTTGTGAATAAACTCGGTCTCAATCTTAATATGACTGCAGAGCATATCCTATTTGGTCATGTCGTCCGGTGAATTAGATGGTATCCAAATTCTGTCTCCACGACCTCACTTACCTCACCAACCTCCAATTCAAAGGCGGCCATATCGAAGGCCTTTACCATAGCGCCACGGCTAAATTCTCCTAGATCACCACCTTTTTCAGCGGAAGGGCAATCGGAAAACTCTGTTGCTATCTCTGAAAATGACATTCCAGATAACACTTGAGATTTAAGGTCCTGAATACGTTCTAGTGCTTCTTCTTTGGTTAATAGAGATGATGAATTTTGGGCGTTAACGTAACTTACAAGGACGTGGGATGCTTGTATTTGTTCTGACATAAATTAATCCTGGTATTTATTGGTGAAAATGTTTTTGGAACAGGTCGGTGTTGTAGTAAATTGGGACTTGCTTGACGAGCTTTAATTAGCTTCTCTTGGTTTTATTCCGATACCTAATTATAGAAGAATGGAGGCAAAATGTCGGTAAACTTCCAGGCTCAAGAAATCCTGAATATCGCAGAACAGGCGGAAATTGTTGGCGCGCCCTCTCCAGAAGAATTAGGTGCGAATGAACTTCGAATTGTTTTCAAGAAAAGCCGTGGGAGCCTTACGCCAGAGGTGCCCGATGTTGGCCATGTGGAGGATTTTTCTATCCAAGGCCCAGGTGGGAAGATACCAGTTCGTTATTATAGACCCATTGGATCCGAGTTAACCCAGACCCTACCATTACTTATATATTTTCACGGTGGTGGTTGGGTTGTCGGCGATAGGGATACACACGACGTTATTTGCCGGATGTTAGCTAATCGAGGTCAATTTGCTGTAATTAATGTAGATTATCGTTTGGCACCAGAGAATAAGTTTCCGGCCGCTATTGAAGATGCTTGGGCGGTTTTTAAATGGGCGGTAGATGGAGCTGGTGGCCATGCTATAGATGTTGATAGGATAGCCGTCGGTGGTGATAGCGCGGGGGGAAATTTATCAGCAGTAGTTGCTATCATGGCTCGTGATTTCGGACTTAATCTCTCTTTCCAAGCCCTGATATATCCTGCAACTAGTTTTCATTTAAACACTGCTTCCCAAAAAATTTTTTCTAAGGGTTACCTGCTCACCAAAGAGGCACAAGACTGGTACCATGCTCAGTATCTCAGAAACGAGTCTGACCGTGATGACTGGAGAGCGTCACCGATATTATCTGATAATCTCAGAGATTTAGCTCCAGCCTTTATTTTAACATGTGGCTACGATCCATTGGTGGATGAAGGAAGAAGTTATGCCGAGAAGCTAAAGCAAGCAGGGGTGCAAATTAAATACCGATGTTTTGAAGGTCAGGTGCATGGATTTATCACAATGGGCAGAGCTATTGATGAAGCCAATGAAGCCGTATACGAGGTCGCCGATAGTATTTCGAGTGCTTTTAAGTAAACCTTAAGACTATTAAATACTAAAGTTACATAACTGTGTTAACTGATTAATCAATACGTTAGCAGTTTTGACCAAACTGGGAGGTTAATTAGTGATATAGTTTTGTAGGGAAATTCAATATGAGAAATTAGTCATATTAAAATCATTCGAATTATAGAAGTATTAACTAGCTGCTTATGGATATTAATTTAAACCAGTTAGTAGATAAGGGACCTACAGATTTAGTTGTTAACAAGATTAAGAATTTTCCGGACGGTTATGCGTTGTGGGCTACCGGAATATAATACGTGAGGGCGGACAGGGAGAACATCCGAAATTTTGTATGAAGAAAACTCTTAAATTATTTGCGCCGTTAGAGTTGTTAGGATTGTTCGTATGACCAACCAGTCTTGCCAACACAAAACAAATAGTGAAAACGAGGCCGATATTTCTCTTTGGCTCGACTATATGGTTGAACCAACAACGTTGGAATCATTACTTGATTATTGTAAAAATCGGCTAGCAAATGGGCAGAGTAATGAAGTAATTAACAGCATGGCAGATGAAGTTACTGTTGCTGTTGACAAGGTTTGGAAAGGTATAGAATCCGATCACCCGGATTACGATTGTCGCAAAGGGTGTTCCTGGTGTTGTCACCAAAATGTTTCTGTCACTTGGCCCGAATTACTCAAAGTCTATAACTATTTAAGAAAAATCCTCGATCCAACTCAACTCAACGTCCTAAGGAAAAAATCCAATAAAAGGGCAGATGAGCTTATAGGAAAATCAACTAATAAAAGGCTTAAACAACAAATTGGATGCGTGTTTCTTGAAGGTGATATGTGCACGATACACGCTGCCCGCCCGCTGCAGTGCCGGGGTGGATTTTCTGAAGAAGAAAACTATTGCAGAAATCTTTTCGAAGAACCCAAAAACACGCAACAGGCAGTCAGGGATGGACGCTTGCGCGGAAAATTTCTTATTGCACCAAAATTGATCTATAATAGTGCCCAAGTTGCTATGACATACGCAATGAGAGATGTCGGTATGGAAGGCTCCGTTTATGAACTCACGGTTGCTGTATCAATCCTATTGACAAAGCTGTGCAATGGGGAGGCGGATACTGTTGTTGAAGAGGATCTCCGGCCGGCATTATTGAAAAAAAATATTGATGGTGATTTTGTAACTTCAATGATTAATGTCTAGCGGTTTTTTTCGTTTATCCAGTTGACGGGTTTCTTTAATTTAATCGACGTAACTGTATTGTTTCATTCGTTAGAATATCTTAGTTGATATCCCTCAGGGTGTACCTAAATAATCTCTTTTACCAATCTCAACTCCATTGTGCCGTAAAATATTATAAGTAGTGGTTACATGGAAATAGACATTGGGTATCGCATGCCCTAATAAAAATTGCATGCCCTTGTAATGCGTTTCTTTATCATGACGTTTGGTGACTATAAGTTTATCTTCGGTGCTATCAATTTGTTCTGGCGAAAAACCTTCAATGAAAGCTATAGTTTTGCAAATTCGTTGTTTTAGTTCTTTTATATTTTGCTCGGTATCATCACTAGTAGGAATTTCAACCCCTGCCAACCGAGCTACAACACCCCGTGCAGTTTCGCATGCTATCTGCACTTGCCGGACCATATTAAACATGTCCGGAAAAATTCGGAAATCAATAATACTCGAAATATCCAATTTTTTTGTTTCTACATGCTCCTGCGCTTTATCTAGGATTTTATCAAGATTATGTAATATATTAACCAAACGCGGAACGCTCGCCTGGTACATTGAAATGTTCATATTTTTTTCTTTTTTGTATTTAAAATATAGCGATAGGAATACACGTGTAGATATAACCCTGCCAAGGTAAATCATTGCGGGGGTCCAGTAATGTAATCACTAGAATCATAATTTGGAAAAATTAGATCGACCGCAGTATTCAAAGATTTTTAACTATGTTAGTTGGGTTTAAATGAGTGTATCTAAACAATTGCCGTATGTCCTTATGTCCAGACTTGTCGGTCGCTTGGGTTGTATTTGGAAAGGCAAGTTTTGTAAAAGTTGAAAGGATATTTTCCTCGATCGATTTTTGATGGATCGCAATAATTCTAAACTAATAGTAGATAATCAAGTCGTTGAGTTAATATGAGTTTTAAATAGATTCAACTTCCAATATAGAAAATTTGAATTGCAAAAATTATTTTCTTAATGATATTGGATGAAATATAGGCTTCCAAGTTTGATTATTAAAATAAGAATTTCTTTTTTGTACTAATCTTCTAATAGGTGAGGTACAAAATCTTAATTTAAATAATGTTTTAAACAAATTCATGTCATCTCAAAAAATATTGGTAACTGGTGGGGCTGGATATATTGGTAGCCACATTTGTAAATTACTCGCTGCTAGAGGCGATGTACCAACAACCGTCGACAACCTGTCAACAGGGTATCCTTGGGCTGTCAAATGGGGCGATCTGGAACAATGCGATATCCGTGACGACGATCGTCTCTCTGACGTTTTTAAACGTTATAAACCAGATGCGGTAATACACTTTGCAGCACATTGCTATGTGGGCGAGTCCGTCAAATTTCCAGAGAAATACTATAATAATAACATTGGGGGAATGATGACACTCCTAAATGTAATGCGGAAATACAATGTTAATTATCTTGTTTTTTCTAGTTCTTCGGCGACATTTGGTGAGCCTTTGTCGACTCCTATGGATGAATCACACCCTCAGAACCCGACCAGCCCTTATGGTTTTACAAAGTACATGGGGGAGAGAATGATGCTTGACTATGAGACCGCGCACGGTTTGCGTTTCGTATCATTGCGTTATTTCAATGCTGCTGGCGCAGATCCCGAGGTTGAGATCGGTGAAGCTCATGATCCAGAGACACATTTGATTCCGTTGATATTAGATGCTGCATCGGGTCGACGAAAAGAGATTTCAATATTTGGCACAGACTATGAGACCCGCGACGGTACCTGCATTCGAGACTATATTCACGTATCTGACCTTGCGGATGCTCATGTGCGGGCCTTGGATTATCTCCTGACTGGCAAGGAGTCTCAGTTTCTAAACTTAGGTAACGGTAATGGATACACTGTGCGGGAGGTAATCGATCTCGGAATACAAGTCACAGGCCAAGCTATTAGCATCACGGAAGGTCGGCGTCGCGCTGGCGATCCTTCGAAGCTGATAAGCGACTCAACGCGGGCAAAAAAGATACTGGGTTGGCAACCAAAACATACTAATTTGCAAACCATAATCGAAGACGCCTGGCGGTGGCATCGAAAATATTTTAACTAACCCCATTTTCTGCTGAGACCATCAAAAGAATGTGAGTAATCACGTGTTGAATACCGTTCCAATTCATAAATTAATGATGTAGTTAGATAAAATATTTAAACATCATAGGCTTTTCTTAAATTATATGATGAAATTAGAACATGAATAGTGCTGGCAAACTAGTGATTGTCGGTGCGGGACCATCAGGTTTGGCTGCTGCACTGGAAGGAACTAAAAATGCAAACGATGTTGTGGTATTTGAAAGTTCTAGCCACTTAGGTGGTTTGTCTAGAACGGTCGATTTTGAAGATTGTCGATTTGATGTTGGACCTCACCGCTTTTATACGAAAAATGCCGAGGTAAATCAGCTTTTTAACGAAATTTTGGGGAACGACCAGATCCGCGTTAAACGGCTTACCCGTATTATTTATAAGGGTAAATACTTTAACTATCCGATCACGCCGCTGAATGCATTACTCGGTCTGGGTGTTTTTAACAGTATTGCGATTTTTGTGAGTTATGCCTTTGCTCGTGTAAAGGCGCTAACATTTCCCTCCCAACCAAAGAATTTTGAAGAATGGGTAACCGGTCAATTTGGTTCCCGTTTATATCGGATATTTTTTAAAACTTACACGGAGAAGGTATGGGGCATTCCATGCACTGAAATTAGTGATCAGTGGGCAAGTCAGCGAATTAAAAATTTGAATTTGAGAGAAGCTATTGTCAGAGCATTATTTGGATCACCTAAAAAAGTAATCAAAACACTTATCGATGAATTTGGATACCCCCGAATGGGTAGCGGACAATTTTATCACAAAATGGCTTCTATTATTGAGTTGAATGGTGGTGAGGTCAGGCTAAACAGTCCTGTCGAGCGCATATGCCATCAAGATCAAGTGGTAAAATCAATAGTGGTCAAAAATAATAATGAAGAACAAATTATTACTGGAGATTTTTTTCTTTGTAGTGCTCCTTTAACCGAAATATTGGAAATGTTGGAACCGTTGCCGCCATCAAGCGTCCTAGAAGCTAGTCGGGCCCTACGCTATAGGGATCATATTGGTGTACAGCTAAAAATGCGTAATATAAATTTTTCAGATAATTGGATATACATACATTCCCCAGAAGTAAAAATGGCTCGTCTAGCAAATTATCGTAATTTTTCGCCTTCAATGGCTGACAAAGATGATATTAGTCCGATGACAGCTGAATACTTTACGTTCAAAGATGATGCCGTATGGTTACTTTCCGACGACCAACTTATAGAACTCGCTATTAAAGAGATCTCCAAGATGGGGCTCGCACAATTAGATCAGTTTGTTAGTGGATTTGTTATTCGAAGTGAAAAGGCTTATCCAGTAATCGACCAAAACAGCATTATGTATGTTGAGACAATACGCAATTGGATCAAGGGTTTTGATAACCTAATTCCCATTGGTCGCTCTGGCATGTTCAAATATAATAACCAAGATCACGCCATTGCAACAGGATTGTTAGCGGCACGGACGGCACTTGGTTTGGGTGAATTTGATCCTTGGAATGTAAATATTGACGCAGAGTACCTCGAAGAAGAAAGAAATAGTTTGTAGAATTAATGTAAAAAACCGCCTTATTCGCGTTGATTGTTGGCGTGTTTGTATTTACTGAAGTCGCAACTGGGACAACTGACTGCTAGGGGGCGATGCCCCGTTGTGGATTTAGAAGCTAGGCCGAACACTCTTGGCTCAACTAAACTCCATATTGTCCAACTTATACAAAATAGGTTTAGTAAGTGATGACAGCGAAACTTTTGGCAGTTTTCTCTCATCAAAATTATCGTCAGATAAGTAGTGATCAAAACACTTTTTTAAATCTTCCCACTCTTTATCAATAGCGGCAAACCAAGCAGTATTCCGATTTCTACCTTTCTTTATTCCCATTTGCCTAAACACACCTTCATAAGATAATCCCAATCGCTGAGCGGCATTACGGCTTTTTATATTTAGAGCATTACACTTCCATTCATACCTTCTATATCCATTCTCAAACGCCCACTTCATCATAAGAAACATTGTCTCTGTTCCCTCAGTTGTGTTTTGAAGGAGGGGAGAGTAGTTGATGTGTCCAACTTCTATTGATCCATCATTTGGCTTTATACGAAGATAGCTTGCTATGCCCACTGGTATAGAGTCTGATTTTCTAATTATTGCCAAAAAAACTGGATCGTTTCCTTTTTCAAATTCTTTTATCCAATCAGCATATTTTTTAACGGTTTGAAATGGACCATATGGCAAGTAAGTCCAGTTTATTTCCTCCTTGTCGATCGCATTCGACACAAACAATTGAACCGAGTGTTTATCGGCTTTCAATGGTTCCAATCGGACTAAATTTCCTTCAAGTATGATATTTGAAGGATGGGGTGGAACTTTAAAATTATCTACAATTTTATCAATTTTCATATTTTTTATTTTTATTCTCACTCAGTAGTGACGTAAGATTTAATTTATTTATTTTCAAGCACTTATTACCACCTCATAGTGCGTGTGTAAGTAGTGTGTAACTGACTCACCACTTTGCACATTTTTTCTACGTTTGTGTTCCTATCGCTAATCAATAGTCTACGCAATTCTTAGTTACACATTGTGCGATGAAAATTGAATTTGCTGGAACACGAAAACTTACTTTGCCGCTATCCAAGCTCGCGTTAAATAATGAACTTCGACATATGGATAATCTCTTATGATACCTTCTACATCATCAAGAAACTCGACAAACTTGTCTTTTCCGAGTTCAGCTTGCATATCGTTCGCCGAACGCCAAACACCGATATATTCGTCGTGCGTTCGCTTCACCACATCAATTGCATCGACGTACAATACTGAACGAAAAATTCAGCTTTCAGTAAGAATGTCTCTCAAGTTTTCAGTAATACCACTCAAGCCAGACCAAACACGGGATTTCAAGTTATATTTTTTGACCAATAGCTCTTGAACCTTGCTCTCACTTGCAGATCGTTCGGTTAAACGTGGATTCCATAATGCAGCAAATATTCCCGTATCGTTGAGTATTCTATCAAACTCTCTGAGAGCGTCCTGTGTATCTGCCCAGTGAAAAGAAGAAGCCATTGTAACCAAGTCGTAACTGTCACTCTCTAAAAGAGTATGTTCGGCAGATCCATTCATAAAAGTTGCTTCGTTATTTAGAAATGCTTCACCCACTTTTCGCATTATGCACGTGCGGGGATTGTTGGTGCTTCGTCACAGAGTGGTAGACGTACGTGGCTTACGACACACTTAGTCAAAAGGGTGTTAGCGTGTTTGTGCTTGCGGATATGGCTGGACACAGAAGCATTCAGACAACACAGCGGTACGTGACAGTAAACGATGAGATAAAACGTAATGCTGCTGAGCTGATTTAATCCATAAGAGAATTAAGGGTAAGGTACTTGTCATAAGAACCGTCGTCGGCTAACCTGCGCAACTTCACCCCATCCCCGCCTTAGATGACCCAGCAGGTTAAGCAATAATATATCCGTCACGCTACGTTTCTTGCTAGAAGAGCAATATCTGCCACATGATTCCTTTATTTCGGCCCAGTTACGACGAACAAGAATTAGACGCGTTAAGAGCAGTCTTTGATTCGCACTGGTTAGGCCTAGGGCCACGCACTGCAGAATTTGAGGAAAAGTTAGCTGAATACCTCGGAGTCAAATACGTTGTTGCCCTTAATTCTGCAACGGCAGCACTCCATCTCGCTCTAGCCGCACTTAACATCAAAAAAGGTGACGAGGTCATTGTGCCGTCACTTACGTTTATTTCACCGGCTCACGCGGTGATGTACTGTGACGCAACCCCTGTGTTTGTTGATGTCGATCCTATAACTCTGTTGGCAGATATTGACGATGTTTCAAGTAAGATTACAGACCGTACCCAAGCAATAATTCACGTTCATTATGCGGGGCGGGTCGAAAACATTGAACCACTACGCAAACTCGCTGGGGATATCCCCATAGTCGAGGATGCCGCTCATGCGATGGGCGCCGAATATAACCATCAAAAAGGCGGAACGTTTGGAAAAATTGGATGTTTTAGTTTCCATGCAGTGAAAAATCTTGCCGCCGGTGACGGTGGTGCTTTAGTGACTGGGTCAAAAGAGATCTATGACAAGACAGTTCGTATGAGATGGCTTGGGATTGATAAATCCACCTGGGTTCGCGCTAGCGATGGAAAGAAAGAGACTTCTTACTCATGGCAATATCATGTGAAAGAAATTGGTTTCAAATATCACATGAATGATATCAACGCCGCACTGGGTTTGAGCCAACTTAAGAAACTCGACCGTAATAACAAGAAACGAACTATCCTCGCAACTCGGTATCACCAATTACTCTCAGGCATCACAGATTTGCAACTACCACCGGCGGATACTGACAAAATTCAGTCGAGTTGGCATCTTTATGCTGTTCAGACTGCACACAGAGATAAACTTATTGAGCATCTTAAAGCAGCTGGCATTGCCACTGGTGTCCACTACTACCCAATCCATCTCTATGACTGTTATTCCGATACGCCAACTCTCCCAATAACCGAAAAAGCAGGCGACCAAGTCATGTCGTTACCAATGTATCCCGATATGACGCTCGTTGAACAGGACATAGTTTGTAATAGTATTCAATCATTTTTCACCACGTGACTTAGTGCTATTGTTTTAGACATTGATAACAAAACCGCTCTTCCTACTTCCACGTACGAAATCTCGTAAAGAAACTTTCTCTAGTTATCTTGCAGGTGAAAGTATTCCTGAATGCTATTTGTTCTATGGCTATAGCTACTTCGAATGCCCTAGCACCGAAAAATTTTCAAATCTAGGAGACCACGGGAGTTGCTTTCCGCTCCTGTCACGATTAGGCACAACGTTCAATGCCCTGATCTCTAAATTGGGCGCTTACGGCGGCGATTTCGATCAAGCACTCTGGGGGCATCACCTTCATAGACGCACCGACAGCGTCTTTGTTTACACTGGTCGTCTCGCTTTCCCACTAATCTGGGCTCGAATTTTCCGTCTTTGTAAATAACGGATGCTTGTAAATAAAGTGTAGTGTTTGTCGTTGAGAATCAACCATACGTCAAGAATACTTGGTTTATACACATAAAAAAATCTGCTGTCATGCCGTCGGTTGAAGTGACTGCGCGGAGGGAACAGACATAGTCATACGTTCGCCTATCACCCATGACACCTACAGTTTGCACCGGTAATAAAATTGCAAAAGCCTGCCATATTTCATTATAGAGTCCGGCACCTCTAATTTCTTCCAAATATATGGCGTCCACTTCACGCAAGGTATTCAATTTTTCAGGAGTGATCTCGCCTGGGATGCGAATGGCGAGCCCGGGTCCTGGAAAAGGGTGCCTCCCTACGAAGTGTTCTGGCAGACCAAGTTCTCTACCCAATTCCCGGACCTCGTCCTTAAACAGTTCTCTAAGAGGCTCTAACAACTTCACATTCAAAACTTCCGGTAGGCCACCTACATTATGATGGGATTTGATCGTGACACTCGGTCCACCGTCAAATGAAACGCTTTCAATTACATCAGGGTATAGCGTTCCCTGAGCCAAAAAGTCGGCTCCGCCTAATATTTGTGATTCTTCCTCAAATATTTTAATGAAGGCGTTGTGGGACCGCCATTTTCCAGACCTCAAAGAGAACGTCGGGTATGTCCGAAAGTGCCACCTTCGAAGAATAGAGTTCCTCTTCCTCGGGATGGTGAGTTTGCAGCCAGTGGTGATAGTTATATACTACCCCTTGCCTACACCTCTCTGCCTAATTAACGGTAAAAACTATGGTTATTACGACACGTCACATATCCCACAAAGAAGAACCCGGAATTTCGAATTTAATTCCAACAATCCTGCAGATAGAACCTCGAAACGGTACCTGCACAGCGAGGTGTACGATGTGTACGATTGACTCCTGGACTCGAGAACCCGTTCAGATGAGTAATGAAACTTATCGTACAATCCTTGAGAAATTTGTGCCCATCAGAGAGAAAATCAAAGAGATAACTCTACATGGTTGTTGTGAGCCCCTTCAAGACCGTGGAATTGTGGGGAAAGTTTCTATAGCGAAAAAGCTTGGATTTAACGAGAGCAGTGTGGGTTTTGCTACAAACCTTACGCTGCTTACAGAAAAATTATCACATGAACTCATAAACGCTGGGCTAGATTGCATTATTTTTAGTATCGACGGATTCACGAAAGAAACCCATGAGTCAATTAGAGTAAGAACAAAATTCGACAAAGTCGTTGAGAACGGAAAGCGTTTTATAAGAATCCGTGATCAACTGAAAGCGAATACACGTATAGTTGTGAGATTTATTCGCCAAGAAGAAAACAAATTGGAATGGAACGAGTATTATTCTTTTTGGTCAGATCTTGTTAATCCAGAAAAAGGAGATAAAGTTGTTAAGTTCGATGTTCATAATTGGGGGGATACGCTGGAGGTCTATAAAGATCAGGATGTCAATAGAGGACTCAAGTTAGATAAGTTAGTGTGTGAAGATTTGTTTGAAAGGTTATATATTTATGCGAATGGGGATGTTAGCTTTTGTTGCGCTGATGACAATGGGTTTTTCCCAATTGGAAATGTAATAACGGAAGATCCATTGGAGTTGTACAACCAAAGTTACTACTTCAAGTATTATCGTCAGATGATGCTTGAAGGAAGAAT
>Ga0315339_1001864_pt1 | contig 17121 bp, 15 predicted proteins | sample ASW17metaG_FD_204514 | JGI IMG/M metagenome (GOLD analysis project Ga0315339, IMG submission 204514) | Ammonia-oxidizing marine archaeal communities from Pacific Ocean, United States - ASW #17 | ecosystem: Environmental > Aquatic > Marine > Oceanic | place: USA: California | collected 2016-12-05
ATAGATTCTCCAGTTGCCGGATTACGGCCTTTACGTGCGCCGCGTTTATAAATTGAAAAAGTACCGAGCGTTGTCCTTACGGCATTACCCTTTTTCAGCGCCTTGCCCACTTCTTCCAGCGCGGCCTTAACCGCCGCCGAAGCGTCTCTTTTGGACAGACCACTGTTCTTAATAACAGCCTCGATGAGTTCACCCTGATTCACGATGCGTCTCCCTTTTGCAATACAGCGCAGCCTAATTAGTATTTCGCTCTATGGTTACATCAGCCCCGAATCGACTTAATTAAACATTACGAGAATGCTAGGATTCTTCGCCGAGTGCAATCGGAAAATGTAGAGCCTAATAATTTAGAGAACCCGTCCTTAAGCCTTTCTGCGGCCAAAATATTTGCACAGTTCTAATAATGCTAACTCAGCTTGGTATCTCCAATCCGATAATAGGAGCGTACGACTTTAAGAACTTCCTGGTCGTCCAGGGCAATACCATTGAATTTGTCCATATTAATGTTTTCCCACATCTTCTGGCGAACGATCGAGGCTAGGCTATCAAAGATTTGAGAAATCGGCACGTCAAGAATTTTACTGATTCCAAATAGGTGGCTGGCGCCGATAAAGTTAGCGCTGTCATTATTGCGGTTTTTTTGCGGCTACTTAGGCTATGGAGAACCGTCAGAGGGGAGAGATGGGAAGGACACAGACTTATAAATTAGCCAGATTATAAAACAAATAAAATTATCATAACTCATTGTAATTATTAAATTACTAATAGAATTTATCATCGGAAGATTAAACCCTACGGCGTGTCTATTATCCAATAACAGTGCGGCGAAAAATCTAACCGCTCGTAGCAGGTGAGCGGTTTGAGCCCGCTAACCAGGAATTAATCTCCCGTTGCACCGGCTTGGCGCCTCTTGATCAAGGACTAATATTCGTCCAATTTATACTAGGCGTATGCCTGCTCTTTTGTCGGAAACTCTAACATCACGATTACCGTTGGTTGGCTGCCAGACCCTTCAAGGTGGCTCGCTTCCAAATCACTTGCAATATTCTACCCGTTAAGACGGACCAGTGACTGTTACCGTACTAATTACATAAACAACTATAGTTTCTTCTCCCTTGTATTTGTTCTAAGACTTCCCTAAAAAACCGCGCCGGATTATCAACCAAATTGCAAAACCATTCCACTCTAGAAACCGGATGAGCGTCTCAACGTTGCCATAATTGCGATTGGCGATGGCCTAACACTGTGTTGTAAGCGCTGATAAAAACCTAGCTTGACGCAAGCGGCTGCGAATTAGACAGTAAGCAGATATCCACTGAATTAGAAAGATACCTATGATTTTCGACGATTCGTTCACGCGCCGCCCTGGCGGTGAATACGCCTATACAATCGAAGCAACAAAATTGAAATTTGGCACTGGCTCTATTGGTGAGCTCGGTTGGGATGCGAAGAACCTTGGCATGACACGCGTGGCGCTTTTTACCGATGCCCGTGTCGCCAAGCTTGAGCATGTATCCCGCGCCACCCAGTCGATCTGCGCAGCGGGATTAGACGTTGCTGTATATGACGCGGTAGAGGTCGAGCCCACCGACCGCTCTTTTTTGGCCGGCGCGCAATTCGCCCGCGACGGCAATTTTGATGGCTTTGTCTCTGTTGGCGGCGGCTCGGTAATGGATACCGCGAAAGCGGCCAATCTCTACGCCACCTATCCGGCGGATCTCCTTACCTATGTAAATTTACCGGTCGGCCAAGCCCAGCCTGTGCCCGGCCCGCTCAGGCCCCATATCGCCTGCCCAACCACATTCGGTACAGCTAGCGAATGCACCGGTATGGCAATTTTTGATGTGCTGGAAATGGAAATGAAGACCGGAATCGCACATCGGGAACTGCGCCCAGAACTTGGTATTCTCGACCCAGTCGCTCTGATGAGCCTGCCAGCGCCGGTTGTCGCGGCCAATGCATTTGACGTTTTCAGCCATGCAATTGAATCTCTCACTGCGCGCCCCTACACGCAACGTACAGCGCCTGAAACACCGGCAGCCCGCCCGCTCCTTCAAGGCGCCAACCCCTATAGTGATATGGCATGTGGCGAGGCAATCCGTCTTATTGGTACTAATATTGAACGCGCCCTCAACCAACCGGACGATATTGCCCCGCGCGAAGCCTTAATGTTTGCCGGCATGCTAGCCGGAATTGGTTTTGGAAATTCCGGCTGTCATGTGCCACATGCCATGTCTTATGCGGTGGCCGGACTGGTAAAGGATTATCGCCCAGATGGTTGGCCCGATGACCACGCCATGGTGCCCCATGGCATTTCTGTAATTCTCAACGCCCCCGCCGTGTTTCGTCTGATCGGTCCAACCTCCGCTGGGCGTCACTTACAAGCGGCACAGGCATTGGGTGCGGATATCCGCAATATTACTGAAGAGCGCGCAGGCGATGTCCTCGCTGATCAGGTTATTCAGTTGATGCGCGCCTCTGGAATACCCAATGGCCTCTCGGGTGTCGGCTATAGCGATGAGGATATCGAAGCCTTGACTGACCGCACACTGCCACAAAAAAGACTGCTCGATATCGCACCACGCGATATTTCACGTGATGATTTACGCCAATTGTTCAAAGATTCTATGCGCTACTGGTAATTGTTGAATTCAGGAGAAGCTATATGACTGTCAAGTTATATGCCATGACCTGCGGCTGGATCAGCACCGATTTTGATTTGCTGTTCGCAGGTGCACACGGGAAAATTCGTATCCCAGTGCCGTCCTATCTGATCGAACACCCCAAAGGGCGCGTACTATTTGATACTGGCCTGCACCCTGACATACAGACCGACGCGCCTGGCCGTGTCGGTAAAGCTATGGCCAAAGCATTCGAAGTTGAGTTTCGCCCAGGCGAGGAAATCACGTCTCGCCTGGAGGCGCTCGATGTGGCGGCTGAATCCATACAATATTTAGTCAACTCACATCTTCACTGGGACCATACGGGCGGCAATGAATTGATCCCCAACGCTAAGGTCATCATCCAAAAAAAGGAATGGGAAGCCGGGCATGTACCGGAGCTGATCGAACAGAATGTCTTTATCCCGAAGGATTATGACCACGGCCACCAAATCCAACAGGTAGAAGGCGAGTATGATTTGTTCGGCGACGGCACGGTCGTCACAATCCCGACCTATGGCCACACGCCGGGGCATCAGTCCCTCAAGGTCAAAATTGACTCCGGCGATGTGGTGCTGACCGCAGATGCCTGTTATTTCCGTAAAACCTTGGAAGAGATGCACCTACCCAAAATTGTTTTCGATAAGGATCAAATGCTTGAATCTTTAAAAATCCTTCGTCGGCTACAAACAGCGGGGGCTCGTATTTTTTATGGCCATGATCCAGAATTTTGGCAACAAGTCCCACAGGCTCCGCTCGAACTGACATAGCAGCCGAGCGGGCTTCGCCCACCTCATGAATTAGAGGCGACTATTCGGATCAGCATGCCCTTCTCATCGCGAAATACTTGGCCCATTGTGGCGAGCCAGCAATAACTGCCACCCCGCATGCGGCAGCAAAAATCTAACGCATAAGGTGTATCGTCACTCAGATGGTCACTGAGGTCCTGGGCGAATATTGGACTGTCATCTCGGTGAATATCCTTAGCTCAGGTGCCTATTTCCTCCCAAAACTCGCAACCCATTCCAAGCTCAGCTGCAGCTAATCTTTATAAACACTCTAGCTGAGCCGATCGCCACACCCGTTTATTGATAATATCCCAATCCTATGCACCATCCGTGGAGGCCTGAAAGGCCAATTCAAGAAGCTCAAGCCAAATTTTCTCACTAACTTCTAAGCGGTGCGGCTCGTGGTTCTTCGACAATGGGCGAGCGCTCTTCATATCACTCCTTAACGCGGCTCTGAAGAGACACTCACGAGCTCGGTATGCCTTTTATTTAGCCACCTTATTCACAACTAACAATGTCCTACCGCTTCAATAGTGTAGAAAAAAACGTGTCATAAAGGGCTACCACTCATGCCATCAAACATAAATTAATGATAAATATGCAATGAGAATATCGTCTAATTTCCTGCGCGTACCTTGTGAATAGCGCTAAGCGCCGCAATTAATTCCACAGAAATTTTTACTGGTATTTTTAAACCCTCGGCACGCCGCGCGAGCGCTACGGCATCCAAAGTAAGCGGCCCGGCTAAGCCGTCCACAGCACCGTCATAATAACCCAGAGAAACCAGCAATCGCTGCACTGTCACAATGTCGTGACCGAGCGCTCGGGTTGCCGTTGGCAGCGGTATATTGCGTTTGGCGGCTAATTTTTCCTTTGCCGCTATCGCTGCACTATGCTGATCGACCGCATTCTGAGCAGCTGCTAACTGGCTGCCGACAAGTTTCGTTGCTAGTTCCTGACTATTGCTACTGGCGCGGAAGGCCAAAGCCTTGTCAGGCCCGTTGGCGGCGAGCAGGAACCACTGCGTTGCCTCAACAAGATTTCGCGCCACGCCCAAACCGTTGGCTAATAGCAGGCCCAGATTGTTCTGCGCTGATTGTTCGCCCTGCTCGGCCGCCGCCCGATACCACCGGGACGCCATTTTGAAATCGCGCGCCACGCCATGTCCAAGGTGATACATGATGGCTAAATTGTTTTGCGCAATCGCCAGGTCACGCTTAGCCGCTCTGCCATACCATTTTACTGCTCGGGCATAGTCCTGCGGCACACCGAGTCCTTTCTCATATAAATTTCCAATATTATTTTCGGCCATGGCGTTGCCGCCACGCGCCGCTTCGCGGTACCAAGCCATTGCGACAGCTTGATCCTTTGGCGCTCCGAGCCCTTCATCAAATAGGGTGGCCAGATTATATTTAGCCTCGGCCAGTCCCTGCGCAGCCGCCTTATCATACCAAATCGCTGCGGTGGCGTAATTTTGTGTCACCCCGGAGCCCCAATCATAGGCGACACCAAGTTCAAATTGGGCCTGCGGGGAGCCGCGGTGCGCTGCCGAACGAAGGCGACGTAGCGCCTGATCATTGTCAGGCATACCAATCTCGCCGCGCCTGAGGATATGCGCCATGACCAGCTCCGCCGGCCCAATATTGCGCTCTACCGCCCGCTCATACCAACGCGCTGCTTGTTCAATATCTCGCTCTACACCAAAGCCATTGTCATAAAGTGCGCCAAGATTAAATTGCGCATCAACATCGCCATGCTTGGCCAGAATCAACCAAATATCATGCGCCGTCTTATAGTCACCGCGTTCATAAGCGCTGTACGCGGCAAAGAAATCAGGAAGCGCGACCTCTTCTGCTTGCAACGTTATTGGGCGCAACACGCAAAGCAAAAAAATGGCCACCAGCGCCAATTCGACGGAGCGCAGAGAGCTGCACAATCCGCTGTATTTCCTAAGTTTCCACATTATTTGCAGTATGCCGCTCGTAGATACTGGCGCAAGTCGATCAGGAAAGTTAAGTTCGCCTCAAAATTTTAATATGATCATTTCACAAGGCGAATTTACAGCCAACAACAATACAGCAAGGCGGGCACACTCATGCGATTGGAAAATAAAGTAGCGTTGATCACCGGCGCCGGGTCAGTTGGCCCGGGCTGGGGCAACGGTAAAGCCACGGCGGTAACTTTTGCCCGCGAGGGCGCCCGTATTTTTGCTTCCGACCTGGTGCCCGCAGCGGTGGCGGAAACGCAAAGCATTATCGCGTCGGAAGGCGGAATTTGCGAATCGCACATCTGTGATGTGACGATCACGGCCCAGATCGAGGCCATGGTCAAGGCCTGCATCACGCGCTTTGAGCGGATAGATATTTTGATCAATAATGTTGGCGGCTCGGTGCCGGGCGGCCCGGTCGAGCTGAGCGAAGAGGCCTGGCGCGGCCAACTTGACTTCAATCTCACCCACGCCTTCCTTGCCTGCAAATACGCTTTGCCACATATGGAGCGTCAGGGCAGCGGCGCGATCGTCAATATTTCGTCGATCGCCAGCCTGCGTCATATCGGTAATGACCATGTTGGCTATGCCGCCGCAAAGGCCGGCCTGGTTCAGTTCGGTCGAGGACTCGCAGTTAAATATGCACCGCTTGGCATTCGCTGTAATTCAATCTCCCCCGGCTTAATGCACACGCCTTTGGTAGAGGTTCGCCTAGCCGGGCAATATGGTGCCAACGATACCGCAGCACTGATAGAGAAGCGCAACAAGCAGGTTCCCATGGGCCATATGGGCGAGGGCTGGGACGTCGCCAATGCCGCACTCTTTCTCGCATCAGATGAAGCTAAATACATCACCGCCCACGACCTCGTGGTGGATGGCGGGCTGATCGCAGCAGCGCATTAATTATTTTCTCTAATTTTCTCTGCTACATTGCCAGTCTGGCGCTGGGTTCAGGCAACGGAAAGATCCGGTCGGTAATAGCGAGGTTGTCCTCTGTAAGCTCATGGGCACGCGCGGTGGCAACGGCGCGCAGATGATCGGGCGCAGTTGCCTTTTGGATCGCAGCCATGCAGCGAAAGCGCAACTTCCAGGCGATCGGGATCGTTGCAGAAGCCACTGCCATAGCGATTCATAATCTATTCTAATACGGCATCTTTTAATAGGCGCCCTGATCGAGCGGCGAATAGGCCATCAGCGAAGCATTTTCCTCGACACACGGGGGCAGCAACTCTGATTCTATAAGCGCGCTACGCCAGATCATAAACAATATGATTAATGCGCATGATCAAGGTTCCAAGGCTAAGGGAGGAAAACATTTCCGCGCTGCGCTCGCTGACTTGTAGTTGTCCTACCATCACGCCACCTTCCTCGTGTCTTTGTCGCCATCCATGCTAAACTTTACCTTTTGAAAAACACCTGAGGAAAAGAGATCATGGTGAAAGCCTATATCGTTGGCACCTGCGACACCAAAGGCACTGAGCTGCGTTACATGCAGGAATTGATCGAAGCAACCGGCCTCAAGACCTGCTTGGTTGATTTAGGCACTAGCGGGCGCGACGGGGGGGCAGTGGATGTTAGCGCAGCAGACGTGGCGGCGCACCACCCAAAGGGCGTCGGTGCCGTGCTTGGCAACGATGATCGCGGTCGCGCTGTCAGCGCCATGGCTGAGGCCTTCATCTATTTCGTGCGATCCCGAGGAGATATCGGCGGCATGATCGGCGCCGGCGGTAGCGGCAACACCGTACTTGTCGCCACTGGCATGCGCGCCCTGCCCCTTGGCCTGCCGAAGATGCTGGTGTCCACCGTGGCCTCAGGCGATGTCGCGCCCTATGTCGGGCCAAACGATATCACGATGGTTTATTCCGTCGCTGACGTCGCCGGGCTCAACCGAATCACCCGTGCTGTGCTCGGAAATGCAGCCCACGCCTTGGCTGGCATGATCAGCAATAAAGTACCGGATACGGCTGAGGAAAAACCTGCCATCGGCCTCTCCATGTTTGGCGTCACTACAGATTGTGTCGACCAGGTGAGGGCGCATTTAGAAGATAAGTATGATTGCCTAGTCTTTCATGCCACCGGCACCGGAGGCCAGTCCATGGAAAAACTTGCCGCCTCGGGATTCATTGAGGGCTGCATTGATGCTACTACAACGGAGGTCTGCGATCTTCTGATGGGTGGCGTGTTTAGTGCTGGCGAAGCACGCTTCGATGCCCTGGCTGCGGCAGGCTTGCCCTATGTCGGCTCATGCGGCGCACTTGATATGGTCAATTTCGGCGCCAAGGAAACCATCCCCGCGAAATACGCAGAGCGAAATATCTACTTCCATAATGCTCAAGTAAGCCTGATGCGCACCACGCCAGAAGAAAACCGTGCCATAGGCGAATGGATTGGCGCCAAGCTAAATAAATTCATTGGCCCAGTACAATTTCTTATTCCGGAAAAAGGCGTCTCGCTCATTGATGCGCCAGACATGCCGTTCTACGATCCAGAGGCCAACGTCGCCTTGTTTGAGGCGCTGGAGAGCACAATTATCGAAACTGAGAAGCGAAAATTAGTGCGCCACCCTTATCACGTGAATGACGCAGAATTTTCCGCCGCTCTGGTCGCCGCGTGGCGCGAAATTTCAATATAAAAAGGAGATCTAACCATGGCTAAGTTTGAACGATCCGCCTTACTCAAACAGTTCCACGCCATGGTAGAAGCGCGCAAGCCGATTGTTGGCGGCGGCGCCGGCACCGGGCTTTCCGCCAAATGCGAGGAAGCCGGCGGCATCGATATCATTGCTATCTATAATTCCGGACGCTACCGCATGGCCGGGCGCGGCTCGCTCGCAGGACTGCTTGCCTACGGCAACGCCAACGAAATTGTCAAGGAGATGGCGGCGGAAGTCTTACCAGTTGTCTGCGACACACCGGTGATCGCCGGCGTAAACGGCACTGACCCCTTCGTGATCATGAAAAATTTTCTTGCCGAACTCAAAGCCATGGGCTTTTCCGGGGTACAAAATTTCCCTACCGTCGGCCTGATTGACGGCGTCTTCCGCGCCAATCTAGAAGAAACCGGCATGGGCTATGATTTGGAAGTAGAGATGATCCGCACCGCCAATCAAATGGATATGCTGACCACACCCTATGTGTTCAGCATCGAAGATGCGCGCGCCATGGCAGCAGCGGGGGCGGATCTCATTGTCTGCCATATGGGCCTGACCACAAGCGGTGCCATCGGCGCGCAAACCGCTAAATCCCTCGAAGACTGTGTGCCCCTGATCGATGAATGGGCCGCTGCTGCGCTGGAGACCCGAGATGACGCCATCATCCTCTGCCATGGTGGCCCGATTGCCGCACCCGAAGATGCTGCGTTTATTTTACAGAACTGCAAACATGTAAATGGTTTCTATGGTGCCAGCAGCATGGAGCGCCTACCGACCGAAATTGCCCTCACCGAGCAAACGCGAAAATTCAAAAATATTTCATTTTAATAAACGCAAATAAGATCCCAGCCTTTTTATGCCTGTTCAAAGAGTTGAATGGACTGACACCAAGCCTATTCTGACCAGCCGGTTATTTGCGCCGAGACAACGGAGCCAACACACTCCTTCTTCAAGTCAACAACTGTTATTCAGCTCAAGGGTCGTCGAGGTCATCCGGTGAAGACGATCTCGCCGACCTCATGCCCAGCATCGTCCCCACCAGCGCTCCGAGCAGCTTACCCGTCGCGGCCATTTATGGTGCGAAGCACGTGAAGTACTAATAAAAGACAACGCGAAGCTCTCTTGCCAGAGAGACCGGGAAAGATTCAATTCGCGTTAGCAACAGTTTTAGCAATAATCTCTGCCAACGCACCAAATTGGGGGAAGTTTTTTTATGACGCGGCCTAATAAATGGGATCTACGGCTGATTGGATTGGCCGAACATGTAGCGCAATGGTCGAAGGATCCCTCAACCCAGGTCGGGGCAGTGATTGCAGATAAGAAGCATCGCGTGCTGTCGCTTGGCTTCAACGGCTTTGCCCGCGGTGTGCGTGATCTGGCCGAGCGGCTGGAAGACCGTGAAACCAAATATGACATGATCATCCATGCCGAGCGCAACGCCCTACTGTTTGCCAATGCCTCGGTCGATGGTGCGAGCGTTTATGTCTGGCCGCTCTTACCTTGTGCGCAATGCGCCGCGACCCTAATTCAAGCCGGTGTGAGCGAAGTGATTGCCCCTGCCGCCGATGAAGATCGAGCCGAGCGCTGGGCGGCGCAGATCGATCTCGCCCGCACCATGTTCGCTGAAGCAGGTGTGACGGTGGTAGAGTTGCCGCCTCCCGGCACGAATTAAACGGCCAGTTGGCGCACTGCCGCGATGATACTGTTGACCTCACCGGGATTGGAATCATGGCGGGTAACCAGACGAATTGTGCGGCGGCTTCCTGGCTCGGCCGCAACGGTCTCCGGCCAGTCATAAAATTTATATTTCTGTTCGCGTAAGGCAGTCACCCACTCACCAGGCAGTTCGACAAAGAGCTCATTGGCGCCACCAAAGGAATCGATCCGCACATCAGAAAAAGCGCCCAAACCATCGGCCAATGCCCAGCACATATTGTTGGCATGTTCTGCCAGGCGCAGCCACAGGCCGTCTTTGATGTAAGCCTCGAGCTGGGCTGAGATAAAACGCATCTTGGAAGCCAGTTGGCCGGCCCGCTTGTGGCGAAAGGCCATTTCCTCGGCTAAATCGGTGTTGAACAGGATAATCGCCTCAGCGCCGAGTGCACCATTTTTGGTGGCGCCGAAGGAAAGTACGTCAACACCTGCGCGCCAGGTTAGATCGGCCGGGCTGCAAGTGCGATTTTCGGCATTAAGCACGGCGACCGCATTGGCAAAGCGCGCGCCATCCATATGCACGGAGAGGCCGCCACAACGCGCGATCTCACAAAGCTCAGAGACTTCGGCAACGCTATACACAGAACCGAATTCACTGGTTTGCGTAAGGCTGAACATTGCCGGCTGGACAGCGTGAACAAAGCCTTTCGGCCCACCATCGACGGCACGGCGCAGCTCCTCCGGTGGAATTTTTCCGTGCTCGCCTTGCAGCGGCAATATCTTGGCTCCGCCGGTAAAGAATTCGGGCGCGCCGCATTCATCCTGATTCAGATGCGCATTGGTCTCGGCAAAGATGGCGCCCCATGGCGGGCTCAACACCGCGGCGGACAACGAATTGGCAATGGTGCCGGTTAGTACCGGAAATAGTCGCAACTTGGTTTCGAACAGTTCCGAATAGGCCTGCTCCGTGCGCAAGGTGACCTCATCATCGCCGTAGCCTGAGGCCGGGCCCACATTAACCTCAGCAAGAGCGGTCATAATTTCGGGGGCCACGCTGGCTACATTGTCACTGCGAAAATCCATATTTTATTCCTTAACCCTCTTAGTCACTGGCTAGATAACCCAGGCCGATATCATTAAACCGCGTACCACTTTCTGATAACAAATACGCCATCGATTGCACTGCCTGGCCACTGACCACTGCGGTAATCAACCATATTAATTCAGGCTCCCAGGCCATGGAGAGATCGGTTGCCGAAGGAATGGGCGCGCCATTCGGATGGGAATGATAATGGCCAACAATGGCGCGCTTTGCACCCGGCAAGGTGGCAGGCGCGGCATGGCATAATTCACGCATCACTCGCAGACGCATTTCCGGGTCAATCTCAAAGCGATCCTGGTGTAATGCTGCGACCATGTTCTTGCTTGCCGCCACTCGCGTAACCTCAACATCTCCCCCCACCCGCTGAAAGCCTACCAGCAGGCCACAAGCCTCATACGGAAAGGCCGCTTCGGCCTGATCGGTGATATTTTTTAAATCATCCGGGTTGAGTAATAGCATGATCGCTAATTCATCACGGCTCAGCGCGGCGCCTCCAGGGCGATATCGCCGAGCACCATACCGCCGTTCATGTCAATAATGACGACTCGCTCGATACCGCTCGCGGTGCGCACGTTCAATATCAGCCGATGACCCTCGGCAATCATACTTTGCACGCGAGCATCACGGCCAAGATTAAGATGCTCGACGGCAGCGGTATAAGGAGCAATTGCGTTAGCTGTCACCACTTTCGTTTGCGTTTGCGGCTCCTGCGATAGCAATTGAGGCTCGGGCACTGCCTCTAAAGGCTCTTCGCCTAAGGTCTCCGCTACTTTGATGGTATCCTGATAAATCTTGACGCCGATAACCGCTAAACCACCAACGATCAGAATACCCATGAAGACGACTGCGATCTTAAGAAACAGAATCATTTGAATCCAATATGTCTGCTATGTTGAAATCGATTATGCCAAATGAGAAAGAATTACAATACAACCTACGCGCCGGAGACGATCGCCCGCGGCTTGATAAATTTCTCGCCCTCGCCCTGCCCGACATCTCACGCAACCGCCTCAAAGGTTTGATTGAAAGCGGCCAGGTACGCGTCAGCGGCGAGACGATAGCCGAGCCGGCATATCGGGTCAAACCAGGAGAACAGGTTGAGCTCACCGTACCGAAAGTCCGAGAAGATACCGCGCCCAAGGCGCAGGTAATAGCACTCGATATACGTTATGAAGATTCTAATTTGATCGTTATCAACAAACCGGCCGGAATGGTGGTTCATCCGGCGGCAGGCAATTATGACAGCACCCTGGTCAACGGCCTGATGGCCCATTGCGGCACCAGCCTCTCCGGCATCGGCGGCGTGCGCCGACCGGGGATCGTGCATCGCCTCGACAAAGATACCAGCGGGCTCCTGGTGGCAGCGAAAAACGACGTTGCCCACGCCGGCCTCGCCAGTCAATTCGAAGCCCATAGCCTGGACCGCGCGTATCTGGCTCTGGTCTGGGGCTCGCCCCTGCCGTCGCAAGGTACGATCGAGGGGAATATCGGCCGCAGCGAGCGAAATCGCAAGAAAATGGCCGTTCTTAAGCGCGGTGGCCGGACGGCGCGCACCCATTATCGGGTAATTGAGCATCTCGCCAACAATAGCTGGAGTTTGATCGAGTGCCGACTAGAGACTGGCCGCACGCACCAAATACGTGTTCACCTAACCGCGCGCGGCTATACGGTGATCGGCGACCAGGTTTATGGCGGCTCGCGGCAAAATTCTGCCAAGACGTTGCCAAAAAAAGCCACAGCCGCCCTCGAGAACTGGAACCGCCAGGCGCTCCATGCCTATCGCCTCGGTTTCAAACATCCGATCAGCGGCGAACGGGTTGATCTTGAAAGCGATCCGCCTGAAGATATGCAGGCACTAATTGCAGCGGGGCGAGAATCTTGATTATCCTCAACCAATTCCACGGCGATATGCCGCATTACTAGCTGAGATGCCGTTGTAAATTAGAGCAGCGCATAACGGTTGAAGCGAAATAAGCCTATCAGAAAGCTGTAACAGGTTTTAGCTCGGCCCGAGAGCCATGATCTAAGCCCGCCACGCCGGTGCAACGTATCGATACGCATAGGACGATGCTGTTTCTTGCAGGTGAACCGGTCTACAAAACAAAATGCGCCACGCACTTTTCCTATATGGGTTTCTCGGCCCTATAGCTCCGACGCCACACTGGAAGGCCTAACAAACATTGAAATGGGTGAGCTGACCAGATCCCATATATCGACCTACCTTAACGGCTCATAGGCCATACGGAAGCTTGATATCACCAACAAGTAAGTTATACAGCACACCGCCTAAAGTTCTAAGATCAATATTTTCTTCCGCGACGACGACCGTATATTCCGTGGCTTGCAGGATGATGAAGCCGCCCCCGCGACGTAAAATTACGCGCGATACACTAAACCATCCAGCCCGCGCCGTCAGCCGTCAACCACTCCGGCATCGCGCAGCGTCGCGATCTCCTCGGCGCTGAGGCCGGCCTCGGCCAGAATTTCATCTGAATGCTCGCCCAGTAGCGGCGCACCTTGGCGAATCCCAGCGGGTGTCTTGTCAAAGCGCGCGGCGGGGCGGGCCTGACGCAAGCGCCCAGCTTTAGGATGTTCACTAGTGACAAGAATATCACTTGCCAGCACCTGCGCATGCTTAATGAGTTCATTTCGCGTGAGTACCGGCGCACAAGGTACGCCCTCTTCTTCAAGCCGGGCCAGCCAAACGGCGCTGCTGCGGGTCTTCAATACTTCCTGGATAAGCGAGAGTCGCGCATTGATATTCTTGTCACGCAATGCCGGAGTGGAAAAGCGCTCATCTTCCAGCCATTCCGGCCGCTTTAAAGCGCAGACCAGCGCCAGCCACTCACGGTTACTCATCACGGCAACGCTGATATGACCGTCCAACGTAGCATAAATCAGATCAATAAAGCTGGCAGCACGCTGCGCACTAACCGGCTTATCTATAAATGTCTGTCCGCCCATATCGGAGGACCAGAGAAAAGCTATCACCGCATCTAACATAGAGAGACGCACATGCTGGCCCTCGCCGCTCCGCGCTCGTGCCAATAGGGCAGCAGTGATTGCCTGGGCGGCAGTGATAGCCGTCACCTTATCCGGCACAATGGTGCGCACTAGGCGTGGTGGGTTTTCGTCCGATCCACCCTGCACGGAAGCCAGGCCGGAAACTGCCTGGATGATAGGATCATAAACCGGCTTGGCGGCATAGGGCCCGCTCTCGCCAAACCCGTTGAGCGAGACATAAATAATATCCGGCCGAACAGCGCGAATATCAGCCTCGCTAATACCCAAACGTTCGACCACGCCTGGGCGAAAATTTTGCACAAATACATCTGCGCCCGCAGTCAGGCGCAATAGCACCTCCCGCCCTTCACTGCTCTTCAGGTCGAGCGCGATGGAACGTTTATTGCGGTTATTGTTCAAAAAATTAGCCGCCAGCCCACCAGAGCTGTGGGCACCAGCGCGCACGTGATCGCCCCGTCCCGGCACCTCAACCTTGATTACTTCAGCTCCCTGATCGCCCAGTATCATGGTAGCAAAGGGGCCTGAGATCATGGTGGTTAGATCTATTATCCGAAACCCGTGCAGCGGCCCTCCAGATCCCGCACCAGGCGCTGTATAGCTCTTTTCAACCATTAAAATTATCCCAAAAAAAAATTGAGAGGCCCATCAGTATAGTTTCTTTCGCCCAGGCACGCGGCTGACTTTTAAACAGCTTCTCCACTCACTAACAGAAAATACTCCATTTACAGCCTCCAACCGATGGCTCGACACACATCGTTGCGGCGAACCACTGTCCGGGAAGAGTACCTATTAAATACAACCGGTAGAGGCATATATTCGTGATATATATTTTGGATAAAAACACTTGCAAATCGAAATTCAGAATTTCCCACCCACATCAAAAAAAATTGGCAAGGTGCTAACTTTATCACGATTTGCAGGAGGCGCCATTTGGAACCGAACGCGATTCCGAGCAGCCGTTTGTTCTCCTGGCCAACATCCATTCAACACCTCACTCAAGGATGGGCGCAGGCGTTAGAACAAGTGTAGGCGTGAGCGAAGGATTAATCGGTAAAGGGGTCCTGCACCAAAATAGTATCTTCGCGCTCAGGGCTGGTAGAAAGTAGCGCCACCGGCGCCTCAATCAGTTCTTCGATTCGGCGGATATATTTTATCGCGCTTGCCGGTAATTCCGCCCAGGAACGAGCACCTTTAGTGCTCTCCCGCCAACCGTCAAAGCTCTCATATATCGGGTTTGCCTCCGCCTGCTCCGCCGCCGGGACAGGAAGATGGTCAACTCTCAAACCATTCACCTGATAACCAGTACAAACCTTGAGTTCATCCATGCCATCAAGCACATCGAGCTTGGTCAGCGCGATGCCTTTTATACCGCCTATTTTCACCGCCTGGCGCACCATCACTGCATCGAACCAGCCGCACCGACGTCTCCGACCAGTGACAGTTCCAAATTCCTTGCCCCGCTTGCCCAGACCCTGGCCGATAACATCGCTTAACTCGGTTGGAAAGGGGCCAGAACCGACACGAGTGGTATAGGCCTTAGTGATACCGAGAACATACCCGATGGCGCTCGGCCCCATACCGCTACCGGCTGCTGCCTGCCCAGATACGGTGTTGGATGAGGTTACATAAGGGTAGGTGCCATGATCAATATCCAGCATAGAGCCCTGTGCACCTTCAAATAAAATACGCTTGCCGGCGCGCCGTTCCATATCGAGGCGACGCCATACCGCACCAAGATAGGGCAGAATCTTGGGTGCAAATTCACTTAGTTCCGCCTTCAGGCTCGACTTATCTATATCGTCAATGCCAAAGCCACGACGAAGCGCGTTGTGATGCAGCAACAGCTCATCCAGACGCGCATCCAGATCCGCCAGAGAGCGTAAATCACAGGTCCGGATGGCTCGGCGCCCGACTTTATCCTCATAGGCCGGGCCGATACCGCGCCCGGTCGTACCGATGGTCTGTCCGCCACGCGCCGCCTCGCGCGCCTGATCCAATTCACGGTGAAGCGGCAGGATAAGGCAGGCATTCTCAGCCACCATGAGGTTTTCAGGCGTAATATCTACGCCCTTGGCCGATATTTCGTCGATCTCCCGTATCAGCGCCCACGGATCGATCACCACTCCATTACCGATCACTGAGAGCTTGCCGCCACGCACCACACCGGAGGGCAACAGGCTTAATTTGAAAACATTGCCGTCAATAACCAATGTGTGGCCGGCATTGTGCCCGCCCTGAAAGCGTACCACCACATCGGCGCGCTCCGACAGCCAATCAACAATTTTGCCCTTGCCTTCGTCACCCCACTGGGCGCCGACGACCGTGACATTCGACATATGATTCTATTCCTTGGACTAAACTTCGGTAGGGCTGTTTTTGGTAAAAAGATGGCTGCAGCCAAGACGGCGCGCCTCCGCCGCATCATCACCCGATGGCCCGAGCGCCGCAATGGTAATCCAACTATCGGCGCGTAGCTCGCGCGCGGCGCTCTGCGTCGTGCCATGGGGTAAATAAATGCGCCGTTCGGCGGCGCCTTGCGGTACAGCGCGCAACAGGGAATCCATATAGAGCGTGCAGCCAGCAGCCTCTTCAATTTGTGTACCTTCGGCAACCAGGGGATAGCGCCCGCCACGCCCCAATTCACCGCGCACACCGCTGGCAAAAAAGGTAAAGCTCACCCCCGTTTGATATTCGAATCCGCGCCGTTCAACCGGGTCAATGGTCATGGCAAGGCTCGGTGAGGCTGCCAGAACCAAACGAGCGACATCGCAGAGAGATGAAGCGGCGGCCTGCGCCTCTTTAGGGAAATCAAGCTTGGCTAGAGCCTCAAGCGCCGGGCCAGCCGCGCCGGTCGCGCCAAGGAGACAGTTCAATTGTGCCACCGCAGCACCACCAAGCGCGGTAACACCGCTGCTATCTTTCAAGTCGAGCGCGGCGCGTAGCGCCGTGTGGTTTTCCACATCCAACCGCAATTGGTCGATGATCGCCGTCACCAAGGTCGGTGCATTTAGGTCAACCGTCAAGTTTTGCACACCGAGCTCCGACAAGGCTTCAACCGCAACCAGGATGATTTCGGCATCTGCCTGTGGCGAGGCCGCGCCGACCAGCTCAAAGCCGACCTGGGCGAATTGGCGCTCAGGGCGCAGTTCGCTACCTTCTACACGCAAAATATCGCCGCCATAGCTCAGCCGTAAGGGCCGAGGGCTACGCGCCAAGCGGGTGCGGGCAATGCGCGCCACCTGCGGCGTCATATCGCT
>Ga0315339_1001866_pt1 | contig 17118 bp, 15 predicted proteins | sample ASW17metaG_FD_204514 | JGI IMG/M metagenome (GOLD analysis project Ga0315339, IMG submission 204514) | Ammonia-oxidizing marine archaeal communities from Pacific Ocean, United States - ASW #17 | ecosystem: Environmental > Aquatic > Marine > Oceanic | place: USA: California | collected 2016-12-05
ATCCCCCGGTTTGCGCGTGGTCATACGGCATGGGGCGGGCGGGGGGAAGGGGGGCGGTTAGGCGGCGCGGTCGGTGGGGCGCAGAAGGGTGGGAAATAGAGAGGCAAGCGCCTGTTTCGGTTTTTGGCAAAGATGAATCAGAATTCGCTGCCTCAACGCCGCTGCGCGGCATTGAACGCGATTTCTGATGCTTGATTCTGGTGCTGAGCCAAAAACCTGAAAAAAAAGGGCCGGGACAAGCCCGGCCCAGTCCAACAGGGAGGTAACGCCGGTGCGAGAGTTGCCTCATCGCGCGGCGTTACGCTTGAATTAGGAGCAGGTATGGGGCCGTTCAAGAAAAATGCGGAAATTTGGACGCAAATCCGCTATGCGTCTGGCGCATAGCTGCATCTGCAGCGCGGGTTTTATTGGGGCTTTACAGCGCCTTGGCCTCTGCCTCGGCATCTTCTTTGCGGCGTTTTCGGTAGGCGATGATCTCTTCCATCACAAAGTCACGGAAGGCGGAGATGCGTTTGGAGCTGCGCAATTCTTCGGGGTAGGCAAGAAAAACCGGCACTTCGGTTGATTCTACGTCGGGAAGGACGCGGACAATTTCGGGGAAATCGACGGTCAGGTAATCCGGCAAGACGCCGATTCCCAGATCGTTGCGGACCGATTGCAGCACGCCGTAGTAGTTATTGACCGTCAGCAATGATTTCGGGTCATAGCTGAGCAGGTCCTGCACCAGGCTTGCCCCGGCGGAAACCTGAAAGCTGGTGGTGTTCTGGCAGATCAGACGGTGGCGCGAGATATCCGCCATGGTTTCCAGGGTTCCGTGGGCCTCTAGATAGGCGGGTGTCGCATAAAGCCGCATGTGCACGGACATCAGGCGGCGGCGGATCAGGTCGGCCTGGCTGGGTTCTTTCATGCGGATGGCGACGTCGGCCTCTCGCATGGGCAAGTCCAGCACGCGTTCCTCTAGCATCAGATCAATGCGCAGGTCGGGGTATTTTTCGTATAGGGCGGGCAGGCGCGGGGCCAGCCAGAGCGTGCCAAAGCCGGTGGTGGTGGTGACGCGCAGCTCGCCAAACACTTCTTCCTTGCTGTCGCGCAGCCGGGCCTCTGCGGTGTCCAGCCGTTTGGCCATGGCATTTGTCGCCTCAAACAGCAGCTCGCCTTGTTCGGTTAGAATCAGGCCGCGCGCGTGGCGGTGAAACAGCGTGGCGTTCAGCGAATCCTCTAGGGCGCGAATCTGCCGCGACACGGCCGATTGCGACAGGTGCAGCGTCTCACCCGCGTGGGTAAGGCTGCCCGCATCCGCGACCGCGTGAAATATTCTGAGTTTATCCCAATCCATGATGGCGCTACCATTACCCGATTACTGTCCGCAAAGTACAGGAATTACCGTCGCGGTGATCCTGCCTGTAAGTTTGTACATCATACGGAATTGATTTGGTAGGTCAGGTTTTTTGACCTATAAAAGAAAAATACGGAAATTGCTGTGGGAGGCCCGAGATGCGGCAGGATGTGTCACTTTTTGATCGGTATGATCTGGAAAAGTCGCCGGTTTTGCTAAACGGCACCCAAGCTTTGGTGCGGCTGATGTTGATGCAAAAGGCGCGTGATACGGCGGCGGGGCTGAACACGGGCGGCTATGTTTCGGGGTATCGAGGCTCGCCGCTGGGGGCTGTTGACATGATGATGGCGCGGGCCGGTGACGTGCTGGGCGCGGCGGATATACAGTTTCAGCTGGGTTTGAATGAGGACATGGCCGCGACGGCCTTGTGGGGCACGCAGCAGGCCGAATTGCGCGGCGAAGGCAAGTTCGACGGCGTTTTCGGGCTTTGGTACGGTAAAGGGCCGGGCGTGGACCGGACGGGCGATGTGATGCGCCACGCGAATTTTGCCGGAACCTCGCCCAACGGCGGCGTGCTGATGGCGATGGGCGATGACCACACCGGCGAATCCAGCACCACCTTGCACCAATCTGACTGGGCCATGGTCGACGCCTATATGCCGGTGCTGTCGCCGGCCGGTGTGCAGGAAATCATGGATTACGGGCTCTACGGCTACGCACTTAGCCGCTATGCGGGCGTTTGGGTTGGTCTGAAACTGATGAAAGACACGGTCGAGGCGACGTCGGTTGTGGACGGGGACCCGGCGCGGTTGCAATTTGTAACGCCGGATATACCGCTGCCCGACGACGGGCTGAACATTCGGCTGGTCGATGACCGCGTGCCGCAGGAATCGCGGATGATCGACCATAAACGCTATGCCGCAGAGGCGTTTGCGCGGGCCAATAAGATCGACAAGCGGGTTTGGGGAAAACCCGGTGCCAAGATCGGCTTTGTCGCGGCGGGCAAGAACTGGCTGGATCTGGTGCACGCGCTGGCGCTGCTGGGCATTGATGAGGCCGAGGCCGAACGGCTGGGCATCACGACCTATAAGGTCGGGCAGACCTGGCCGCTGGACACGTTGAGCTTTGGCGAATGGGCCGAGGGGCTGGATTTGATCGTTGTGGTCGAGGAAAAGCGCAAGCTGATCGAGGTGCAGATCAAAGAGGCCATATTTGATACCCGCGATGGGCGGCGGGTCTACGGCGCGTTTAGGGGCGATGTGATGGAAAACGGCCGCCGCGCAGAGCTTTTCCCGACGCGCTGGTGCCTGGACCCGATCATGATTGCCGAGAAGATCGGCGGCATTCTGATTGATGAGGGACGTGAGTCTGATTGCGTGAAGAGCGGATTGCAAGCACTTGATGTTGCAAAGAAAGCGGACAACGCACAAGAGATCGCAGCGCGGTTACCGTATTTCTGTTCGGGCTGTCCGCATAATTCATCGACTAAAGTGCCTGAGGGCTCTCGCGCCTATGCCGGTATCGGCTGTCATTTCATGGCGCAGTGGATGGACCGCGAGACGATGGGCTATACCCACATGGGGGGCGAAGGCGCGAATTGGGTCGGCGAGGCCCCGTTTTCCACGCGTGATCACGTTTTTCAGAACCTGGGCGACGGCACCTATAATCATTCAGGCGTACAGGCGATACGATTTGCGCTGATGTCCAAGGCCAATATTACCTATAAAATCCTTTATAATGATGCGGTTGCGATGACTGGCGGGCAGGGCAATGATGGTGGGCTGACAGCGGATCAGATCGCGCGGGAACTGGTCGCGATGGGGGTGCGGAATGTGGCGCTTGTCTATGATGAGAAAGAAGATCTCGACCTGTCGCTGTTTCCAAAAGAGTTGCAGCGGTATGAACGTGCAGAGATGCAATCTGTTCAGGTAAAGTTTAGTAAATACAAAGGCGTATCTGCGATACTTTATGTGCAGACCTGTGCGGCTGAAAAGCGTCGTCGCCGTAAGCGCGGGACGTTTCCGGACATCGACAAGCGGGTGTTCATCAACACCGATATTTGCGAGGGTTGCGGTGATTGCGGGGTGCAATCGAACTGTGTGTCGATCGTGCCGGTTGCCACGGAACTGGGTCGCAAACGCGCGATTGATCAATCGTCCTGCAATAAGGATTTCAGCTGTCTCAAGGGGTTTTGCCCGTCCTTCGTGACAGTTGAGGGGGCAAAAATTCGCAAAGAGGCGACTGCGTCTGTCGATGTGGGGCATTTGCCTGCGCCAAGTCTTCCTGTGATCACAGGGACGCATAACATTGTGATCACAGGCGTCGGCGGCACCGGTGTGGTGACCATCGGGGCGGTTTTGGCGATGGCGGCGCATCTGGATGGCAAGGGCGCGGGCATGATGGAAATGGCCGGGTTGGCGCAAAAGGGCGGCGCGGTGCATATCCATTGTCGGCTGGCGAATGCGCCCGAAGATATCAACGCGATCCGTGTGGCGACGGGGGAATGCGATGCGCTGATCGGCGGTGATTTGGTGGTGTCTGCTGGGGCCAAAACCCTGGGGCTGATGAAGCCGGGCAGCAGTGGAGCGGTGGTGAACGGGCATGAGATTGTCACCGGGGACTTCACCCGAGACACGGAATTTACTATTCCTTCCGATAGGTTGGAGCTGGCGCTTCAGGCGCGGCTTCAGGATCGGCTGCATATGTTCGATGCCTCTGATCTGGCAAAGGCGTTGCTGGGTGATACGATCTTTTCCAACATGATGATCTTTGGCGCTGCCTGGCAAATGGGGTTTGTGCCACTGAGCCATGAGGCAATTTTGCGGGCCATTGAACTGAACGGCGCGGCGGCGGACAAAAACAGCCAGGCGTTTGAATATGGGCGTTGGGCGGTGCTGAACGTCGATGCCGCGCAGCGTCTGACGCGCGGCAATGTGGTAGAGTTGCCCAAGACGCTGGATGAGAAGATCGCCTATCGGGCCGACCAATTGGTGGCCTATCAGGGCAAGCGGCTGGCGAAACGGTATCACAAAATGCTGGGCCGGTTTGACGATGCGCGCCTGCGAGAGGCCGTGGCGAAGGGCTATCATAAGCTATTGGCCTATAAGGATGAATATGAGGTCGCGCGGCTGCTGCTGGAGACTGAGGTCAAGGCGAAAGCCGAGTTTGATGGCGATGTGAGGCTAAGTTATCATCTGGCCCCGCCGATGCTGGCGAAAATGGGCCCGGAAGGTCGCCCGGTGAAGCGGGAATTTGGCGCAAGGTCGATGTGGATGTTCCGCCTGCTGGCGCGGATGAAACGCCTGCGCGGCACACCGCTGGACCCGTTTGGCCGCACGGCGGAACGGCGCATGGAGCGGGCTTTAATCAAGCAATATGAGGGGGATATGGCCGCGCTGGTCCATGTAGGACCGGACCGGTTGGATGCCGCCGTGGCGATCGCCGAATTGCCGCTGCAAATTCGTGGCTTCGGGCCGGTGAAACTGGCGAGTGAGGTGAAGGCTGCAAAACGGCGCGAGGAATTGCTGATGGCGTTGCGGGCGGACAAAACCACGCGACAGGCGGCGGAGTAACACGCGTTCTCCGGCTGTCGCGAAGGCGTTACATTCCTGCGCGAGATTGGATCAATTCAGCGCCGGTTTGGAGATAGGTAAATGCAGTTGCGCCATCACGTTGCTCGGGAAATCAGCTATGCAAGTTCTGCGCGCTCGCGCGGTGGGCGTGCGGTGATCCGGGTGCTGGAAAACGCGACCGGGCGCCTAAAGCTGATCAAACGCGCCGAGGGCTATGAGAAAGAGGTCGCGCAGGGGCGGGACTTTTGGCAGGTGATGGTCGAACGGTATGGTCTGAGCCTGGATGTGGTGGGCGGCAGCCTGAGCAATATTCCGGCGAACGGTCCGCTTATTTTGGTATCCAACCATCCTTACGGCATACTTGATGGGCTGATCATGGGGCATATCCTGTCGGAAGTGCGCGGCGATTTCCGCATTCTGGCGAACCATGTGTTCCGCAAGGCCCGCGATCTGGAGCGTGTCGTGCTGCCGATCTCGTTTGATGAAACCAAAGAGGCGGTGCAGCAGAATATCCGTACACGTAAGGAATCATTGGAGTATCTGGCAGCAGGTGGCGCGATTGGTGTGTCTCCGGGGGGCACGGTGGCGACGGCGCGCAAGCCCTTTGACCGCCCGCTTGATCCGGCCTGGCGGACGTTTACCGCCAAGATGATCATGAAGTCGGACGCGACGATTGTGCCGGTTTATTTCGACGGCCATAATTCTCGATTATTCCAACTTGCGAGCCATCTGCATTACACGTTGCGCATGGCGCTGCTGATCAACGAGTTCCGCGCGCGAGTTGATGAGCCGGTGAAAATCGTCGTCGGCAAGCCAATCAAACGGGCGGATATTGCGGCCCATGGTCACGATCCGAAATCGACGATGGAATTCCTGCGCCAGCAGACTTATGCCTTGTCTCCAAAATCACTTGGCTCCGTGGGTCACGGATTCGAGTTTGAGGAGCGATGGAAGGCATAAAGGCATATGGCCGTTGGAATTTTTGATAGCGGGCTGGGCGGCCTGACGGTTCTGGATGAGGTTGTGAAGACCCTGCCCGAGGTGCCGTTCGTCTATTTCGGCGACCACGCGCACAACCCTTATGGGGTGCGTGACGCCGACAATATCTATGATTTGACCGTCGCCGCCACTGATCGGCTGTTTGAGGCTGGGTGCGATCTGGTGATTCTGGCCTGCAATACGGCCAGCGCTGCGGCGCTGCGGCGGATGCAGGAAAGCTGGGTGCCAAAGGGCAAACGCGTGCTGGGCGTGTTCGTTCCCATGATAGAAGCGCTGACCGAACGCAATTGGGGCGACAACACCCCACCGCGCGAGGTTGCGGTGAAACATGTGGCGTTGTTCGCGACGCCTGCGACGGTGTCTAGCCGGGCGTTTCAGCGCGAATTAGCCTTTCGCGCCATAGGGGTAGACGTCGAGGCGCAGGCCTGTGGCGGTGTGGTTGACGCGATCGAGGAGGGCGACATGGAACTGGCCGAGGCGTTGGTGCGTAGCCATGTGGATGCGCTGAAACGCAAGATGCCGAACCCGCAGGCGGCGGTGCTGGGCTGCACGCATTATCCGTTGATGGAGGCGGTGTTTCAGGCGGCTTTGGGGGCACAGGTCAAGGTCTATTCGCAACCAAAGCTTGTCGCGGCCAGCCTTTCGGACTATCTGTCGCGGCATCCAAAGATGATAGGCCCCGGAACCGAGTCGATGTTTTTGACCACAGGTGATCCACGCAAAGTGTCTGACCAAGCGACACGATTTTTGCGACGAAAAATCGAATTCGTCGCGGCCTAGCTGCGTGCCTATTTGGCTGATTGGCCAACATCTTGAAAATTATGAACATTAGGACGGTCCCATGACCCATTCCATCGCCATTCTGGGCGCTTCTGGTTATACCGGAGCAGAGCTTGTCCGGATTATCGCCACCCATCCGACCATGCAGATTGCCGCGCTTTCGGGGGATCGCAAGGCGGGGATGCAGATGGCAGAGGTGTTTCCACATCTGCGCCATCTGGATTTGCCTGCGCTGGTGAAGATTGAGGAGATCGATTTTTCCAGCATTGATTTGGTGTTCTGCGCGCTGCCGCACGCGACCAGTCAGGCGGTAATCTCTACCTTGCCGGAGACGGTGAAAGTGGTTGATTTGTCAGCGGATTTCCGGCTGCGCGACGTAGAGGCTTATGCGAAATGGTATGGGCAACCGCATTCTGCGCCTGAGTTGCAAAAGCAGGCGGTCTATGGCCTGACCGAGTTTTACCGCGCGCAGATAAAGGATGCGCGACTGGTTGCCGGAACCGGCTGTAACGCGGCGACCGGGCAGTTCGCGCTGCGGCCTTTGATAGAGGCCGGGGTGATTGATATTGACGAAATCATCGTCGATCTAAAGGCGGGCGCATCGGGTGCCGGGCGGTCGTTGAAAGAACACCTGCTGTTTTCGGAAATGTTCGAAAATGTAAAGGGCTACTCGATGGGCAGCACGCATCGACATCTTGGTGAGTTTGATCAGGAGTTCTCTGCCATTGCAGGTCGACCGGTAGAAATCCAATTTACTCCGCATCTTATCCCAGCGACACGGGGTATTTTGATCACTGCATATCTACGAGGTGATCCGCAGGCGGTGCATGAGACTTTTGTCACTGCGTATGAAAATGAGCCTTTTGTGCAAGTGCTGTCGATGGGTCAGGTGCCCGCGATGAAGGATATTCGGGGGTCAAACTTTGTGCATATTGGCGTTGTCGGGGATCGTAAGCCGGGGCGGGTGACGGTTGTGGCGACGCTGGATAACCTGACCAAAGGGTCCTCTGGGCAGGCGATTCAGAACGCGAACCTGATGCTTGGAGAGCCGGAAACCACCGGATTGATGCTGGCCCCTTTGTATCCGTAGCAAAATAGCCTATTTGAGACAGGTCAAGGACTGGGGGCGGGCAACGGGCGATGTTGCCCCACCCGGTTTGCCTGATGGAGGGAGCGCCATGAAGGGTCTAAAGAAACAACGCCGTATTCAGATCATCGCGGTCGCCGCCGTGGCGCTTGTGCTGTCGACCGGGTTGATTGGCTATGCGATGCGCGACGGCATCAACTTTTTCCGCTCTCCGACCGAGGTCGCCGAAGAACCACCGCGCCCGACAGAGGTGTTTCGGCTGGGCGGTCTGGTCGAAGAAGGGACGCTGATACGTGGTCAGGGTGAGACGATTACCTTTACCGTGACCGATACCAATGAAGCGATCAAGGTGGCCTATACCGGCGTGTTACCCGACCTTTTTGAAGAGGGTCAGGGCATGATTGGCACCGGGAAATACATTGATGGCGTCTTTCAAGCCTCTGAAATATTGGCGAAACATGACGAAACCTACATGCCCAAAGAGGTCGTGGATGCCCTGAAGGAACAGGGTGTTTATCAAGACCCGGCCGATGAACCGAACGGTTAGGTTTCCGAAAATTAACTGATTTCTAAGAGTCTCGGCCTGTTTCAAGGATAATGAGGCACGAGCAAAATGAAGTTAGTTGAAGCAATTGCAGAAGAGATCATTTCCCGCGAAGGCGGATATGTGAACGACCCGGATGATCCCGGAGGGGCTACGAATTTCGGCGTCACAATCGGCACGATGAGCCGATTGGGGATGGATCTGGACGGGGATGGCAAAGTCACCCCGGCGGACGTCAAGCGGCTGACCAAGGATCAGGCGCGGCAGATTTTCGTGGATCACTACTTTCACCGGCCCGGAATCGGCAAGCTACCGACGCCGCTGCGCGCCAGCGTGTTTGACATGTATGTCAACGCGGGGGCCAACGCGGTGAAAATCCTGCAACGCCTGTTGAACGACATGGGGCAAAGGATTGGCGTGGATGGCGCGATTGGTCCGCAGACCATCGAGGCTGCGGAAATCGCCTATGGCGTGGCACCGGGGCATCTGGCGGATGCATACGGGATCGCACGGCGGAATTACTATTACGCCCTGGCGGATCGTCGTCCTGCATCGCGCAAATATGCCAAGCGTCGCGATGGTGGCAAAGGCGGCTGGATCGTCCGGGCAGAGGAATTTATCTCTCCGCGGTATAGGCTTAGCGAGGGCGAGCATCGTCAGCGGGTGGCGTCATGGGGGCGATAGAATCGTTTTTCTCGCTGTTCTTTGGTGGCGGGCGTAACGCTGTGAAAGACACCATCGAGGTGTTTCGTGAGAACGCCGAGGCCGGGGCGCAGCGTGGGCACGACATGCACAGCGCCACGTTGCAGCAGTTCGCGGCAGAGTTCGCGCAGCCCCGAAAAGGCAGGTTTGACCGCTTTGTTGACGGGTTGAACCGCGTGCCGCGCCCGGCAATGGCGCTGGGAGTACTGGGCCTAATGGTCGCGGCGATGACGGACCCGATCTGGTTTGCCAGCCGGATGCAGGGCATCGCCTTGGTGCCAGAGCCGCTTTGGTGGCTATTGGGCGCGATTGTCAGCTTTTATTTCGGGGCGCGACATCAGGCAAAAGGCCAGGATTTTCAACGCTCTATTGCAGCGACAATGGCCCGCGCACCAGAGGTAACGCGCAATATCAGCGCGTTGGGTGCGTTGTCGGCAGGGGCCAGCCAAGCCGCTGAGATTGAACAGGAGTTTTCCAGTGGATCAAATCCAGCACTGTCCGATTGGCGACAGTCAAATGAATGATGACTGGCGGCGCATGATCGAAAAACGCCTGCAAAGCCTGGAGCTGCGCAGTGCCGTGGATGAGGTGCATCGCACCAATGTCGAAGGACGTCTGGGCGGTATTGAAGAGGCGCTGAAATGGCTGGTGCGGCTGATCATCGGCGCGCTGCTGATGGGGGCGATGGCCTATGCGCTGAAGGGCGGGTTTTTCATCGGTTAGGTAACATTCGGGCGTGCCTTTTTTGGCGCGCTCATCACGCTTGCGCGACATGCGCGCGCAGGCGATTGGCGGCGGGACAAATGCGGCCTATGATCCGCATATGATAGTAGAACTTGGCCACTTCGCCCTGATCCTCGCCTTCGCCGTTGCCATCGTGCAGGCGATCATTCCTCTTATTGGCGCGCAGAAAGGCTGGCGCGGCTGGATGGCCGTGGCCGAACCGGCTGCGACAGCCCAATTTTTGCTGACGTTGGCGGCCTTTGCGGCGCTGACCTATGCCTTTGTCTATTCGGATTTCTCGCTGCGGTTGGTGGTGCTGAATTCGCATACGGACAAGCCGATGCTGTATAAAATCAGCGGGGTTTGGGGCAACCACGAGGGGTCAATGTTGCTGTGGGTGCTGATTCTGACCCTGTTCGGGGCCTGTGCGGCGTGGTTTGGCGGCAACTTGCCACCGGCCTTGCGGGCGCGGGTGCTAAGCGTGCAGTCGGCCATCGCAGTGGCGTTTTTCGCCTTTATCCTGTTCACGTCGAACCCGTTTTTACGGCTGGAATTGCCGCCGATGAACGGGCAGGATTTGAACCCGTTGCTGCAGGACCCCGGTTTGGCGTTTCATCCGCCGTTTTTGTACCTGGGTTATGTCGGGCTTTCGATGTCGTTCAGCTTTGCTGTCGCTGCGCTGATTGAGGGGCGCGTTGACGCAGCCTGGGCGCGCTGGGTGCGACCTTGGACGCTGGCGGCCTGGGTGTTTCTGACCATTGGCATCGCGTTGGGCTCTTGGTGGGCCTACTACGAACTTGGTTGGGGCGGCTTTTGGTTCTGGGATCCGGTTGAAAACGCAAGCTTTATGCCGTGGTTGATCGCGGCCGCCTTGCTGCATTCGGCGATCGTGGTGGAAAAGCGCGAGGCGTTGAAAGCCTGGACCATTTTACTGGCGATTCTGGCGTTTGGCTTTTCGCTGATCGGGGCGTTTATTGTGCGTTCGGGCGTACTGACCTCGGTGCATGCCTTTGCGAACGACCCAGAGCGCGGCGTATTTATTCTGATCATCACGGCGGTCTTCATGGGCGGCGCGCTGACGCTTTATGCGGCGCGCGCAGGCGCGATGGAGGCAAAAGGCGTGTTCAGCATGGTCAGCCGCGAAAGCGCGCTGGTGGCGAACAATGTCCTGTTGGCGGTGGCCTGCTTCGTGGTCTTCATCGGCACGCTTTGGCCGTTGTTTGCCGAGTTGTTTTTCGACCGGAAATTGTCGGTCGGCGCGCCGTTCTTCAACGCCGCTTTCACGCCGTTTATGGTGGCGTTGGCGGTGATTTTGCCGGTGGGGGCGATCTTGCCGTGGAAACGCGCCAGACTTGGCCGCGCGATGCAGCCATTGTGGGGCGTGCTGGCGCTGGCGATTGCATCGGGGGCCTTGGTTTGGACGATGCAGACTGGGCGTTCGGCATTGGCTCCGGTGGGCTTGGTTCTGGTGGTTTGGTTGATTGGCGGTTCCGCGGTAGAGATTTATACCCGTACGGGCCGTGGTAACTTGGCCAGTAAAATCAGACGTTTGACGACACTTCCGCGTGCCGATTGGGGCAAGGCGGTTGCACATTCCGGCCTTGGTATCACGATTTTCGGCATCGCCGCGCTGACCGCCTGGCAAGAAGAAGACATCCGTATCACCAAGATCGGTGAGGTGTTTGATGTCGGCTATTATCAAGTCACGCTGAACGATGTCGTCCGCGAACAAGGGCCGAATTACAGCACCATCAAGGCCGATATGTCGGTGTTCCGTAACGGGGCCGAGGTGGCGCGGCTGTACCCGGAAAAACGCAATTACCCAGTGGCGCAGATGCCCACGACAGAGGCCGCGATCGACAATGGGATTTGGCGCGACCTTTATCTGGTGATCGGGGACCCGCAGGCTGACGGGGGCTGGGCGGTGCGGACCTATATCAAGCCGTTTGCCAACTGGATCTGGGCGGGGTGCATTATCATGGCGCTTGGTGGTGTTCTTAGCCTGACCGACCGGCGCTATCGGGTTGCCGCAGGCGCGCGCAAGGTGGCTGCCAATGCTGCGGTGCCAGCGGAATGAGGCGGCTTGTCCTGATATTGTGCCTGCTGGTCACGCCAGTGTTCATGGCTGCGCCTGTGTTTGCCGTGCAACCGGATGAAATATTGGATGACCCGGTGCTGGAACAACGTGCGCGCGAGTTGTCGCGCGGGTTACGCTGTTTGGTGTGTCGAAACGAATCCATCGACGAATCGCATGCAGAATTGGCGCGTGACTTGCGACTTTTGGTTCGGGAACGGCTGGTGGCGGGCGACAGCGACGCGGCGGCGATGGAGTTTATCGTCAATCGCTACGGCGAATATGTGCTGCTTAAGCCGACCACGCGTGGAGCGAATATGCTGCTGTGGATCGCCGGGCCGGTGATGTTGCTGCTGGGGGCGGGGATTTCGGTGATCTACCTACGCCGCCGTCGACCGCAGGTGCCCGAAGACCTAAGTATGGCGGAACAGGCCCGTCTGGACGAAATTCTTAAAGGCTGACCTTGGGTTTCGCTTTTCCCCGACGAACACTGCGCTAAGGTACAGGCCAACACGGCCCGGGAGGCACCTATGAAATTCCAGACCATCCGCTATAGCCTGACGGACGGCGTCGCGCTGATAGAGCTGAACCGCCCAGAGGTTATGAACGCGCTGAACACGCAGATGCGCGCCGAACTGCTGCACGCGGTGCGGGAGGCGGGCAAAGAGGGCCGTGTGGTGGTGCTTACCGGATCGGGCAACGCGTTTTGTTCCGGCCAGGATTTGGGGGATCGGGCCACGGCGGCGCAGGTCGATCTGGAACGCACGCTGCGCGACGAATACGAACCGCTGCTGAAGGCGATCTATGATTGCCCGGTGCCGACGATTTCGGCGGTGAATGGCGCGGCGGCGGGGGCAGGGGCCAACATTGCCTTGGCCGCCGACGTGGTTATCGCGACCGCATCTGCGAAGTTCCTGCAAGCCTTTGCGCGCATTGGCCTTATTCCTGATGCGGGCGGCACCTATTGGCTACCGCGTCAGATGGGATTCGCCAAGGCGATGGGCGCGGCGCTGTTTGCCGAGCCGATTGCGGCGCAACAGGCTGCCGATTGGGGCATGATCTGGGAGGCCGTGCCGGACGAAGGTTTTGCCGCCCATTGGCAGGCGCGTGCACAGACCTTGGCCAACGGGCCAACGATGGCCTATGGGGCGGCAAAACAGGCGCTGCGGGCCAGCTATGATAATTCTCTGGACGATCAACTGGCGCTAGAAGCATCGTTGCAGGGAAAATGCGGCAAGACCCGCGATTTCCAAGAGGGCGTGATAGCCTTTATGGAAAAACGGCCACCGCACTACGAGGGCCGTTAACCCGTTAACACATTAGGGGGCTTTTGGCGGGTAAGTTCCCCTTGGCGGGGCTCTGCTGCGCGCTATTTTATGGTTGAGTAAACGTTAAATGTCCTGGGGGCATCATGGTACTACGCACTTTCGGAGCCTTCGATAATGAGGCTTTTACAATTGATCCCAATTCCCCCCGGGGCACGACGGGCGACCCGATCATAAATAACTCTAACGTGCAGGTCGGCACGATCTTTCAGTTCAACGCGGGCTATCCGTCACAGATCATCACGCTGGACGACACGTCACGCAATACCAATGTTTTTGACGATGACCGCGAGGATGACCACGTTATCACCGATGGTGGTACGCTGGTCGCCAATGGCACAGAGGTTGAATCTGAAAGCTACCACTACATGCGCCAGTTGGATGCGAATGGTGACCCATTCGGGCCACGTATCACGCTGACGGTGTTCTCGCAGAACGGTCAGACGTCGAATATCTGGGGCATGGCGACGGATACGCCGCTGGTGCCAGGCGCGCGTTACGTCAAGGTTGGCGGCAGTAACAACGGCGATTCCGAGTATGAGACATTCGTGCCCTGTTTCACACTGGGCACCGGCATCGTCACCCGGCAGGGTGAGCGCCGGATTGAGGATTTGCGCGTCGGCGATCAGGTGATTACCCGCGACAATGGCATGCAGGAAATCCGTTGGGTCGGGAAATGTGCGCTGAAGGCGTCGGCGCTGAAGGCGGACCGCTCTAAACGTCCGGTGCGTATTGCCAAGGGCGCGCTAGGTCAGGGAATGCCGCTGCAGGATCTGTATTTCTCGCCCAATCACCGGATCTTGATGACGAACGACGAGAATTCGCTGCTGTTTGGCGAGCGAGAAGTCTTCGCCGCCGCCAAGGATTTGGTCGGGCGCAGTGGGGTTAGCCGCGCCACGACGGCGGGCGTTACTTATGTGCATGTGCTGTTTGATCAGCATGAAACGGTGATGTCCGATGGTGTTTGGTCTGAAAGCTTTCTGCCCGGCGATATGGCAATGAAGGGGCTGGAACGCGCGCAACAGAATGAAATATTTGATCTTTTCCCGGAATTGGCGCAGGCCACGGGACGTGCGGCCTATGGCCCGGCGCGACGCATCCTGCGGCGGCATGAGGCAGAGGTCGCGGCCTAAAGCGTTTTACGTTTTAATTGAAACACCTAACGCTGCCTGAAATCAAAGATTTCAACGCATTAGGTGATGCATGATGCCTCCAGTTAAACGCGAAACGCTGTAACCGGGCGGGGCAGTTTGAAATAAACGCTGTCCGACCACCGCCCCGCGATGCAAAAGGTGTTCTTGGCCTCGCCGGTCACCTGAAACCCCATGCTTTTCAGAAACCCGACAGAGGCAGCATTGTCAGGGTCGGCATCGGCGGTGATTTGTTTCAGGCCAGTGGTGGCCCAGACATGGGCGATAATGGCGCTGACCGCCTCTTGCATAAGGCCTTTGCGCCAGTGATCCGGGTGCAGGATAAAGCCGATTTCATCGCCTTCGTGGATGCCACCGGTGCCGATGGCAACACCTTGATATTCCATGACAAAATACAAACGAGGGCCGGGGGCCTTTAGGTGTTCGATGCGCTGTCGCGTCTCATCCAGCGTCTTGTCAGGCTCGGTCGACCAATATTGCATCGCGCGCGGGTCGCCGAAGAAGGCAAAAAGCGGCGCAAGATCATCATCCTGCGCCGCCCGTAGAACCAGACGGTCTGTGACAAGGCGGGTCACCCGCTTGCCCGATGGTCTGTGATTTTAGCGGTCTTCGACATCCACATAGTCCCGCATTGTCGCGCCCATATAAAGCTGACGCGGGCGACCGATTTTATGCGCCGGATCATCAAGCTGTTCTTTCCATTGCGAAATCCAGCCTACGGTGCGGGCCAGCGAAAAGATCGGTGTGAACATCGAGGTCGGGAAACCCATCGCCTCCAGGATGATGCCGGAATAGAAATCGACATTCGGAAACAGTTTTTTCTCGGCGAAATACGGATCGGCCAGCGCCTGTTTTTCCAGTTCCTTGGCGACCTGCAGGATGGGGTTGTCTTCAACACCCAGCAGTTCAAGAACCTCATCCGCCGACTGTTTCAACACGCTGGCGCGTGGGTCGATGTTCTTATAGACGCGGTGGCCAAAACCCATCAAACGGTAGCTGTCGCTTTTGTCCTTGGCGCGGGCGATGAATTCAGGAATGCGGTCAACCGTGCCGATTTCCTTGAGCATTTCAAGACAGGCCTGGTTGGCACCGCCATGCGCAGGGCCCCAAAGACAGGCGATACCGGCGGCGATACAGGCGAAGGGGTTCGCGCCCGAGGACGACGCCAGACGCACCGTCGAGGTCGAGGCGTTTTGTTCGTGGTCCGCGTGCAGCGTAAAAATCCGGTCCATCGCGCGGGCCAGAATCGGGTTCACCTCATAGTCTTCGGCAGGGACGGCAAAGCACATGCGCAGGAAATTGCTGGCATAATCCAGATCATTGCGCGGATAAACGAAGGGCTGGCCGATGGTGTATTTATAGGCCATCGCCGCAATTGTGGGCATCTTGGCAATCAGCCGAATCGAGGCAACTTCGCGCTGCCAAGGATCGGTGATATCGGTGCTGTCGTGATAAAATGCCGACATGGCCCCAACGACGCCGACCATAACGGCCATCGGATGCGCATCGCGACGGAAACCACGGAAAAAGTTCTGCATTTGCTCGTGCAGCATGGTGTGGTTGGTCACACGGTTCTCAAAATCTTCCAGCTCGGCCCCCGACGGCAGTTCGCCGTACAGCAGCAAATAGCAGACTTCGAGGTAATGGGATTTCCCGGCCAGTTGGTCGATCGGATAGCCACGGTGCAACAGCTCGCCTTTGTCGCCGTCGATAAAGGTGATCGTCGAATCGCAAGAGGCCGTAGAAGTGAAGCCCGGATCATAAGTGAACACGCCAGCCTTTGCGTAGAGCTTGCCGATGTCGATGACATCAGGCCCGGCTGTCGGGGAATAGATCGGCAGGTCGATCTCTTGGTCGCCAATTTTCAGCGTTGCTGATTTAGTGTCTGCCATAGGTATCCCTTTCTTCGGATAGGTCGTGCCCAAGTGGTGGGCCGACCGGTGTTGTGCGGGCGCGATCAAGCGTCCGTTGCGTCTTTCAGCCTAAGAATGGTTTCTTCGCGGCCGATGACGAGCATCATGTCGAATACGCTGGGAGATACCGCGCGCCCCGCAAGGGCCGCCCGCAATGGCTGAGCAATCTTGCCAAGCTTGATCCCCAAAGCCTCGGCCACTTCGCCGACGACCTGTTCCAGCGTGTCGCGGTTCCAGCTAGCATTTTGCAGGTGCGGCGTCAATTCGCTCAGTATACCACGGGATACTGTGTCGAGAGTTTTCGCGGCTTTCTCATCCAGATCCAGCGGTCGGGAAGTCAGAATAAAGTGAGCCTTTACAAGGAGATCGGGGAAGGTTCGCGCACGATCTTTCAGGCAATACATCGCCCGTTCCAGCCCGTCTTTTTGCGTGTCCGACAGCTCTGGTTGGTCACTGGCGGCCAGATAAGCCTCTATTTCTGCTACGAGTGCAGCATCGTGCCCTGCGGCAATATGCTGTCCCGACAGGTTTTCAAGTTTCTTCAGATCAAGGCGGGCCGGGGATTTGCCGATTCCGCCCAGATCGAACCAGTCCTTGGCCTGTGCATCGTTGAAAAATTCGTCGTCCCCATGGCTCCAGCCGAGGCGCGCCAGATAGTTGCGCATCGCGGCGGCGGGATAGCCCATGGCTTGATATTCCTCGACCCCAAGCGCGCCGTGGCGTTTGGACAGTTTCTTGCCATCGGGGCCGTGAATCAGCGGGATATGCGCCCAAACCGGCACATCCCAGCCCATGGCATTGTAAACAAGCATCTGGCGTGCGGCATTGGTCAGGTGGTCATCGCCCCTGATCACATGCGTGACGCCCATATCGTGATCATCAACAACAACAGCCAACATATAGGTCGGCGTA
>Ga0315339_1001867_pt1 | contig 17115 bp, 14 predicted proteins | sample ASW17metaG_FD_204514 | JGI IMG/M metagenome (GOLD analysis project Ga0315339, IMG submission 204514) | Ammonia-oxidizing marine archaeal communities from Pacific Ocean, United States - ASW #17 | ecosystem: Environmental > Aquatic > Marine > Oceanic | place: USA: California | collected 2016-12-05
ACAGCGACGCCGAACATCATCAACGACACCATGACCTGGAGGCTGGACGTCGCCGCCAGCGGCACAATCGCACCTCGATCTGTCAGTTCTGTCATGGTAACAAACTCTGCAATTTAATCATTCAGGCAGTGCTTGTATCTAAAGGTAAATATCAATTACTCTGATAAATAGGCCTCAGTTTATCAAGTTTGCTTCCCGCTTATCCACCCGCCCTACAGTTACCACACAAACAAATCGTTCCTCGTTATTAACAGGGTTGATCTCTGCGTTTGAATAGTATCGGTTGAGTTTTTAACCTAAAAGCTAAAACGTTAGTCACAACGGTTAAGGGTTAACAACCAGTGTTTTCCTCACCCCAAGGCATCTTAGTTTTACAGAGAATGGCGCCTTTAATCTTGGCATCTTTTAACTCGGCAGTGGAGAGGTCAGCCCCAGTAAGGTCTGCCCCACGCAAATTGGCCTTACTCAGATCGGCTTTACTCAACTTAGCATTTCGCAGGTTGGTCTGGTTCAAGTTGGTCATCACCAATTTTGCATAACTCAAGTCGGAATCGCTCAGGTTGGCCTTGCTCAAATTTGTTCCACTCAAGTTGATCCCAATTAAGTTAGCGTCGTTCAATTTGGCCCCACTCAAGTCTAGTGCACTTGAGGTCAATTCGGCTGAGGCACTAAAGTTAGCCCCACTCAAATCACACTTCTCACATTGTTTGAGCGCCTTGAATTTTGCTAAATGCGTTGTATCGAATGCAGTAGCTTGGGCAGCTACCAATGTCGTTGCTACTGCCAACATCCATGCTTTCATCTTTTCCTCCTAGATACATTTTGAAGCATTACTGAATTCATTTTTAATCTAATAATGCAATGCAGTCGATTAGCGCATCTGCATCACGATTTTCTATTATCTTTGAGAATTTTTCATAAACTGACATTGGAACCTCGGTGGACCAATTAAACGTGCTGCTGCTCCTAGTTAATTCATAAAACCAAAGGACAATAAATGATCTGATCTTTAATAGGAAGCATCGGGGGTGTCACTAAGGTTCTTAATAACCTAAAGCAGCGAAATCTCCTATCTCGTATAAAATTTCGAACGTTGGTCGTAGCACAGTAGTCAGTTAACAAAAATACGTACGGCAATTACTGAAAGGGTGCTGCCTGTCATTTTAGGTGACTAGGTAGAGCAATTGTCAAAAGGACTAAATAAGAATGAGCTAGATCGGATTTTCAGACCGACACCAAAGAAAAGTGAGGAAGAGTTGAAGTTAGTTGGTGCTTCAATCTTTTACAACACATCAGGCTGTTTTTGCCGAAGTGAAGGAAAGGTTTTCCCACTCCAGATCGCCATCGGTAAAATGCCCGAACCGCGCTATCGTGACGAGGTTGGCTGCATGGCTCCATTTTTCGCCGGACACTTCAAGGGAAAGATTGAACAATCCCTGCCATGGTTTTGGATCAAGCTGTTTCCGGTCTTCGTTTTCAATCGAGAGCAACCGTCCTTCCCGATCTCCAGGGAACCAGGCAAGTCGAACAATAGCCTCACGGGCGCCGCCGGTGACGACGATTGCCTTTGCTACGCGCCGGGCATGCAAGGCGCCCGCACGATCAACTTTGAAGAAGTCCTTTCCGGATAATGCGCCACCGCCAATCGGAATGCGCGGCCCGTACGCATCAACGACCAATTTCTTGCCCGAGAGCCCGTTGTCGCCTTCGGGTCCCCCGATCTCGAATGCTCCGGCACCATTGACGGACAGTTCTCCTGGAACGTCGGGAGCTAAATCTGCAAAGGCCGTCGACAACACTTTCATCTCATTTTCCAATGTAATCCGGACTACCCTGTGCAAAGAGATATCGTCGGATGCCGATTTCTGCTGCAGCGAACAACTGAACTCTTCGAGGTGATAGCCGTCATCCCCCTGCACAACAATGACGATGACCTTGCCGTCCGGGCCCAAGTTGAGGTCCGGTGCCTCGGTTCGAAGGCTGGCAAGGCGGCGCCCGAGCCTGTTGGAAAGCCAATGTTCGACAGGAAGATGGTTGGTTTCCGCCGTCGCCGTCGCATAGCCTGTGCAGATGCTCTGGTCGTCGGACAATGACCGGAACTCCTCCTCACCATCTTCCAGGGGGCCAAGGCAGAGGTCGGTGCGGATTTCCAGATTTTCAGGACCCGGCATCCAATCACCTCCATAGCCGGCGGAACGATACACTTCTCGAACGATACCGGTGATATCTATCCCCTCGGCACCCTCGCAGCCAATTCTTCCGGTCACGAAGACACAGTTGCGATGAACAGAGACCTCAACGCCGACAAGGGCACGTTTCTGCCATTGCGACGCTTCCTGAACGAGTGCGTCCGCAATGGCGTCAGATAGTTTGTCCGGGTGTCCGGGGAACACAAACTCTGCGGTATAAGTGGTATTTCTCATTTTTCTTTCCTCACAGTCTCAGGGTTGCGGTGTGGTTGGCGACACTCGACAGATCGTTCGTATTGATGGTATTTCCCGCGTAGGCGACACCCAACCTGGATTTGGCCAGTGTCGTAAAATGCCCTCCACGGGGCTCACCTACCCAGCCGTCGGTAATGATGCAGGCGCGTCGCACTTTGTTACTTTTCATATGCTCGGCTATGCAGCAGACATCGGTTCCGCCTGTCGTTTTGACGATGCCCCTGCGGATCTGTTCCAGGGTGACCTCGGAAATCGAGTTCGAGAATAAATGGACCGATGGGTGAACCCACTCTCGACAGTCATTGACCGCGCCGTAGATGGCGTCCTTGATCCCGTCCATACTCCCGGATACATCGACATAGACATGGACACTGTCACCTGATGGTGTGCGGCGTCGAACCTCTGTGGACCCGTTGTAAAACAGAGGCTTTGACCCCAATGCCCGTAACACGGTCGTTCGCCGGTCAATTACCGGAACTGGCGTCGGCACAGTAATTTGCAGACCGCCTACCTTTAGGATCCGGCCATTTGTACCTCTGCCTCCGACCTTTCGCAAAAGTGCTCGCAACACCTCCCGGTTGCCGGGGACGGAACGTGTGGAGAGCGTGTCCTGACGTAAGATATCCGCCAGGGATCGCCCACTGATCGGGTCAGGCGGTTGCGGCCACTCTTCGACGATGCTTCGGACAACATCAAACAGGACTGGAGACCGGGTCTCGATGTCTCCACGGATGGCACCGTCTTCGTCATGCCCCCCCAGAAGCGGTATCCCGGATAGCGCCCCGCCGCCGATAAGCCGCGGCAGGATTTCGTATATCTCTTCGTAGGTCACTCCTGTTTCCGAGTAGAGGCCCCGGTATACCTCCGCAACCGCCAACTGACATCCTTTCGGCAGACACCGGATTGCCGAAGGGAGCTTTCCGACTGTGTGGCCGTTCCATCGGGACGGCGGCCGCAGAAGGCACTCCGGGAATTTCTTGTCGGAATAGAACTCCGTCAAAAATGAAATGTACTCCGGGTCCGGAAACATCCGGGACACCAGAGCATTAATGACGCAGTCAAACACGAAGTTGTCGGTATCCGTCACTGTCTTGAACAGCGTGGTATGTCCCAGCAGAACGTGATGCAGTTCGTGCATCACCAGGACGAGGAGCCGTTCGGGCGTATTTGCGTGCTTTTTGACAAAATCGGGATTGATCAGAAGACGGGGCTGGATTCGGCATTCAACCGCCGCGGTGGGGATCTTGTCGCTCTCAACGATGTCCACGAGCCGAAGCAGGGCGGCGAGCGCGTAACTGCCGCTCGGGAAACAATCTAGGACCTGTTCTTCGATGGCATTCATTTTGATAATTCCTCTATTCTGGCGGCGCAGGCCGGGGGAATAAGAAGCGACACAGCCGCCCGCCCGTTCACTGCGGAGAGACGTGGCGTCTTGCTTCGTAGCCAGACATTTGTTGACGATTTCGTGATAATGGCGAGGGCCGCGAGTGTGTCTGGCCACGGGCGTGGGTAGTGGAGGTGCGTGGGCCTGACCACGCAGGCATCGGGAACCGGAAGTTCTCGGGCCCGCCGTTCGATAAGTGCAAGAAGGATCTTCTCGGGTGAGGGTCCTGGCTCCACACCGATCGTTTTTAAGATCGAATGGGCTGCACGACCGAAGATATCCCTCGGCAGGCAGAATGTGACGAAATTTCCGTACACGTTGTGACGGGGAGAAGATCCGCCCCCGCCTCTATGGTCGGTTGTTGTTGCTCCATCAAGGCCAGTGTATTGGACCACTGACTTCGGCGGTGTCGACATATTGTGGAGAAGATGGACAGACTCAATCACGCTGCTTCCCCCGTCAGTCGACCGTCTGTTTTTATCCAGGCATCGAATACCGTCTCAGCATCTTCAGGTCTCTCAAGCTGCTTTTTGGCAAAACAGGAAGCCAGGGCATTCGCGGCGAGATGGGCTCGCGGGTCACTGGAATCTAGATGCGACAGGATGTCCTTGATCTTTTTCCACGTTTGGAACCGCGGGTTCTGCGCGTGCAGCGTCTCCGAGAAGTTCAGGGGCGTTGCAACATCGGCGTATATTTGTGCCGCCTGTTCGGCAATGGCTGCGTTTAAACGGCCAACGGCGCCTGTCTCGAACAGATGAACAACGACGGCTTCACGGGTGCCGGGGGACAACTGTGAGATGGCGTCCGAGACGATGGCCGAGAAGTCGCCCTTGCGGAGTTTTGTAGCTGCGGCAGCCAGGCGTACCCGTTCGACAGGGTCAACTGCTGTCAGGATAGCCCGAAGAGGATCTCCGGGTTTGACGTCGGCCAGTCTCCACGCCTCCCGATGAGCCCTCAGGAACTTTATCTCAGAAATGGTGATGCCTTCCGCGACTTGTGGAAGACCGTTGCGCACGGCAAGAAGCGCCGACTCTGAAGGGTTGGCGTCAGCATCCAACGTGAGCGCAGCAGCGTGAACCGAAAGAACTGAACGCAGAAGTATTCCCGCCCGGCGCGGGCTGAGGGGTATGCCGGCTTGTGCGAGGAGCGCGACAAGACTTCTCACGTAAACAGCTACGGCTCCCCCAATCGACTCCTTGATCGATGGAAGCGCCGCCCTGGTCGATGTAATTGCGCATCGAAAACTATTTGCGGAGTTGGACGTCACGGCGCTGTCGTCAGCAAGGATGATGGCGAGTTGTTCGTCTTCGCTGAACCGGTCCCATAACGGCATGTTGACTACAAAGGCAAAACGGTCCGTCAGAGCCGGGTCGAGCGGCTCGGAGCCTATGTAACCTTCATCCTCGTCTTCAGAAACCGGCGGGTTCATGGCCGCCCAGCGATAACGGAGTTCATCCAGGAGAATTCCCTGGGCCCTGCGTTCGTGGATGATTGGAAACAGCTTGTTCTGGATGTCGGGTCGACAACGGCTGATCTCGTCGAATATCACGGCCTCCGCGCCCCAGATCGCAGCGGGTGTCTTGACGTACTCCAGCGAACCATCCTTGTCTGGCAGGGGGAACCCGACGAGATCGTCGAAGTTGAGAAGGCTGGCGTTATAATGGCGGAACACCAAGCCCAACGCCTCGGCGATCCGGGTTAGCAGGAGGCTTTTCCCCGTGCCATGCGGTCCTATGAGAAGCAACGGCGCCTCGGTAGCGAGTGCCGCAAGGATGACGGGTTCAAGATGCGAGAGACCGAAAAGCCCAATGCCGGATAGAAGAGATGGTCGAGTGTCGGTCTTGTTTTCCTTAACCGCTTCGACCGCGGCCTGTTTCTTTTTAGCCATTGTCTACTCCTCTCTTTAGTGCTTTGAACGAAATGTCCGGGGGCACAAGCTGAAGTTCAAATCCCCAATCCGTAAGGTGGATCACTCCATTAAAAAACCGCCCGCAGCTTTTTCGCCGGGACGGTCCCAACTCTTTAGCTGTATTTCTTAAACGCCCGCAAGCTGTCTTCAAATCGGCGTTGGATTTAATTTAGTTCATTTTGGGTTTAAATTCAATTAGAGAATATGAAAAACCAAATATATTTCCTTCTCTTTAGTGCTTTTGCTGCAATGGCAGGGCGCATAAGCTGAAAATCAAATGCCCGATCCATTAAGCGGATCATTCCTTATCCTTTCTCGCTTCATAGTTGCTAATTACAAACTAGCAAAGTTGTACCATCCTGACACTTAATTCTTGCTGCCTAACTTATCACTCAATACCCTCGTACTTTTCGCAAAATATCTTATAGTGGCTGACAATGTATGACCTGATTGGAGATATTCATGGCCAGGTGGTTGAGTTGCGACTGCTGCTCGATAAGCTGGGCTACATCGAAAACGGTGGCACATATGTGCACCCCGACCGGAAGGCCATATTTTTAGGAGATTTTATTGACCGGGGACAACACCAGCGTGAGGCAATCGGTCTGGCGAGAACCATGATTGACCGCGGCGACGCTCTCGCCGTTATGGGCAACCATGAGTACAACGCCATCGCGTACTTTACTCTCGGGCCTGATGGCACATATCTTCGAGAAAGGAATAAAAAAAATACTAAGCAACACAGGGCCTTCCTTAACGAATATGAACCCGACCAGTCTGGCTGGGAGGATGCGATTGACTGGTTTAAAACCCTCCCCCTCTGGCTTGAACTTGATGGGTTTCGCGTAGTACACGCCTGCTGGGATGAAACCTATATCGCAAAAATTCTGGAACTGCAGAACGGCAGTTCTTTACTTGGAGAAACCTTGTTATTTGCATCTGCAGATCATTCGACCTGGCAGTATCAGGCTATTGAGACCCTGCTGAAGGGTAAGGAGATTCCCCTGCCTGACAATATTTCGTTCAGGGACAAGGAGGGTAATGAGCGGCGGGAGATCCGGGTCCGGTGGTGGGATGCAAAAGCCGACACCTACCAATCCATTTTTATTGGACCCGATAATGCGAGGCCCCATATCCCTGACATCCCGATAAAAACGGAAAAACTATTTGAGCAAACAGATTCGGAAAAGCCAGTCTTTATTGGACATTACTGGCTGGATGGGGTCCCGGCACCTTTGGCACCCACTATTGCCTGTGTGGATTACAGTGTTGCCAACCCCGGCGGTAAGCTGGTCGCGTATCGATGGGATGGCGAGACCACCATAGATGCCTCGAAATTTGTATCCGTTGAACGGACCAGTTAATAATATTTCTCTAGTCAGTAAAGCATTGGCATCGCTTATCTAGTTTTTCCAGGGCTCCACAAATTTAACGGTTCTTCCCAAATTTCTTTGGCGATGCCGCCGAACGCAATTTATTCCCGTTGCACTAATTCAATTTTATATCCGTCGGGGTCTTCGACGAAGGCAATGTCATGCAGGCCACCTTTCAATGGGCCGGCAGGGCGGGGCACAGGCACGCCTTCGCGCGTCATGACGTCACAGACAGTAGCGACGTCTGGCACCGCAATCGCGAAGTGGCCGAAACCGTTGCCCAGTTCGTAAGGTTCTTTCTGGTCCCAGTTATGAGTGAGTTCAACTACGGCTTCAGATTCTTCTTCTCCGTAACCAACAAACGCGAGCGTAAATCGGCCTGCCTCGAAATCCCGCCGTCGAAGGAGTTTCATTCCCATCAGGCGCGTGTAAAAATCGATGGATTTGTCGAGGTCAAGAACTCTGATCATCGTGTGCAGCAGGCGAAAATTGTCGGTCGTGTAATCCATAATGTTTGGCTCTCTCCAGTGATTTATTCAATTCGATTTATTGGTTGTTTTAGCAAGCTGGCAAGTAAGGCGCAATTACACACCATCACTCAGAATCCTGATATTATAGGAAATTTACTAAGAAAGACAACAAAAAGATTGTTGACAATTAACTAAATGTTCTGCAAAGTTGCGACCAATTGAGAAGCGTAATGGAGTTTATGACATATGCCACGCAAAGAAATTGAGGGTGATTGGGTTTATGGATGGCCTGATCGTAAACGGCACCAACATGCGGCGAGCATGGATCCTGAGGGGCGCGTCATTCATGCACGGACACCTTTTCTTGAACTCGAAGGCCTGATTACACCGACCGATGCGTCATATGTTATCGCACAACTTGAAATGCCGGAACCAGTCCATCCCGATGACTATTCATTGGAAGTAACCGGCGAAGTCAATAATGCCGGGTCTTATACTTTCGATGAACTTCGGCGGTTTCCCGGCCATACGGTGCGCGCTGTAGCCGAATGTGCAGGAAATGATACGGAATATTGGGATTATTTAAAATCCCGGGCTGAGGGCGGCAACGTACCGAAACCCACATATGAACTCGAAGACGGGGCAGGGATGGCGTGGAGTGGTAAGGCCGATCAATCTAATTTTGATATGGACCAGGTTGCAAACCTGAATCCTTCTACCTGTTTTATGTCGGGAGGTGAATGGACAGGTATACCCCTGCGGGAATTACTTAACGCTGGGGGGCTCAAGGATACAGCCGTTGCTGTAAGGATTGAAGGATTTGATAAAGGTCGTCCTGACCCGACCGTCCAGTATCTGTCAGTCGGCAATACGGATTTTGAAGTCTTTGATCCAGGTGTGATCAATTACGATAAAGGTTTGGCGATCGACAAAGCCATGGACCCCGACACGATTCTTGCGTGGGCCCATAATGGCGAATGGTTAACCCATGTGCATGGCGCGCCCATGCGTCTTGTCGTTCCTGGATGGGCTGGTAATTGGTGGGTTAAATGGATTAACAAAATCGAAATCATGGACCATATGCCCGACTGTTATCATCAAACCCATTATTTTGTTTCTGGCAAATCTCCCGATGACCCCGACAAAAAACCAATGACGGCATTGGGTGTTAAAACGATGATCACCGAGCCCAGGGATGATGAGTCTCCTCTTGATTGCGGCACGCATGTAATTCGTGGATTGGCCTGGAGCGGAGAGGGCGCCATGGTGCGAGTAGAAGTCTCAACTGATTCAGGTGAAACTTGGCAGGACGCTCACATAGAAGCGCACAGGGATCGGTACTTGTGGCGACGATTTTCCTTCGTCTGGCATGTCAATAAGCCTGGTGATTATTGTTTGTTGTCGCGCGGCACAGACGAAAAAGGTCGCTGCCAGCCTGTGACTGAATGGAACTTCCAGCGTAAGCACTTCGACGGTCTCATACCTATCGATATTACAATTAAATAGGCGTTCTTTTTCACATGCATATTGTGGTTTGCGTTAAGCCGGTTCCAAATCCTGAAATCGCTCCCAGTGTCTTCCGCCTGGATGAAGAGGCCAAAAAAATTGCTCTCTTGCCGGGGGTCTCCCTGGTTATCAATCCGTTCGACGAACAGGCTGTAGAGGCCGCACTCTGTATTAGGGAAAATAGCGAAGATTCGGATACGGTTTCAATTACGGTTCTGACAATGGGGGAGAACTCTTCCAAAAAAGTTATAAAACACGCGCTGGCATTGGGAGTGGATAAGGGCGTTACCCTGGAGAACAGCGCGTTTGAAAACTCAGACAGTTACGCGATCGCTCATGCTCTAGCGGCTGCCATTCAAAAACTGGACCCTGTTGATCTTGTTTTGGCGGGACGGCAGGCCGTTGATACGGACGCTGGTATTGTCGGTTTGGGCATTGCGGAAATTCTGAAACTGCCAGCGATCACTCTGGCAAAAGATATTAAAATGTCCGGCAATGAAATTAATGTAGATCGAGCCGTTGGTGATGGCACTGAAACTATGACCACGAAGCTGCCTGCGGTGGTTACTGTGGCCCACGAATTTGGTGCTGTTCGACATCCCAATTTGCGAGAAACCATGCGAGCAAACAAAAAACCTATCGAAACATGGGGGCCAGAAGATATTGGCGTAGAGATCGGAAGCATGGGTCAAGTCGGATTAAGGAGGGTGGTTGAACGCATCTATCAACCGGTTCGCAAAGTGGATTGTGAATGGTTAACAGGTGACGACCCAACGGCTGTAGCGAAAATACTGGCCGCCAAACTCGCGGAAGAGAAGTTCATATGATCGCTAAACCCATCCTTGTTGTCATCGAACTAGAAGGCGGCACTCCATCGGGGAACTCCCTTGAGTTACTTGCGGCTGCAAAAGTTATAGCCAACGACCCCGGAAATATTGTCGCCGTTTGTCTTAGTGATGAAATTGGGGAAAATATTGATTCTGAGTTGTCCTCTTGCGGTGCTGACAAAGTCATTTTGATCGATGATCCGATGTTTGAGCCGTATCAGGCGGACGCGTGGGTGAGTGAATTGGCGGTTTTGTCTGCCGAGTTGAAACCAGAGACAATACTATTCCCTCATTCCTTGGCTGGAGCAGAATCAGCCCCCCGACTAGCATTCCGTTTAAATACGGCGGTTGTGATGGCTTGTATGAGTGCAGAAAGGGTCAACGGTACGGTTCACTGGACCCGATCTTGTTATGGCGGCAATGCGCATGAAGTTATTTCTCTAAATACAACTCCCGCAATCGCCACAATCACCGCCAAATCTTTTGATCTCCTACCGATTAATCGAGACCCCGTACCGGTGGTGGAGAACCGCCTAGCCGTTACAAAGGCTTCCGATATTCGTGCGCGTGTCACCGTTAAGTCGCCAGGAACGGATACTGGGATGAACCTGGAAAATGCAGAAATCGTCGTTTCTGGGGGGGGAGGCATTGGCGGCCCCACACAATTTGAAAAATTGGGTGAACTCGCGGATTTGCTAAGCGGTGCGGTCGGTGCAAGTCGGGTCGCCTGCGATTTAGGTTGGTGTCCGCCTTCATGGCAGGTCGGTCTTTCAGGAAAAACTGTTGCTCCCAAACTTTATATTGCCATAGGAATTTCGGGTGCGGTCCATCATTTGGCAGGCTGTCACAATTCAGGCACAATTGTTGCGATTAATATGGATCCTGAGGCAGAAATATTTAAGTCGGCTCGATTTGGCGTCGTCGCCGATTGCAACGAGTTTCTACCCGCATTAATCCAGGAAATTCAAAATCATTACTCTAAATAGATTAAATCGATCACACCGCGCCAAATTCCCGTGTTTACACCCTGTTGACTCGATTTCAATCAACCATATTTGATCTATCCTAAACAGGTAGATCGAACATTCAGTGCAAAAATGGACTTCAGTTACATTAATTAAGATGGTTTCAAAATATAATTGACATTTCAACAATAAGATTGAAAAATCTTATTGTTGAAATAAAATCTTATTGTTGAAATAAAGGGAGTCTCAAAAAGAAAATGAATAAATTATATCTTAGTGCGGCCATTGGATTAGCTGCTGTTACATTGGCATCAGGCACTACTCTTTCGAGTGATGCCGACGCAGCAGAACTTCGCGTCGCACATTCAAGTAACCCTGGTCAGTCGGTTTACATCTATTGGGGGGAATTTGCGAAGCGTGTGAACAAACGTGCAGGTGGAGCACTCATTCTAAAGGTATTCCCAAGCGGTCAATTGGGCGGTGACGAACAGCTCCAGCGCGCCCTAAAAGCAGGGACCATTCATTTTGCAAGTGGTTCTTCAAGCAATATGGGTATCGTCAGCAATGCTTATTCATGGGGCGACTTGCCGTATGTATTCCAGTCTCCTCAAAAGGCTGAGAAGGTATTTAACGACCCGGTTATCAAAAAATACCTTAATAAAAAGATGCGAGCTGACGCAGGAACCGTTGTTCTTGGTCATGTGGAAGTTGGCGGCTTTCGAATTTTGATCAATACCAAGCGCGAACTTAAAACACCAAAAGATGTTGATGGCATGAAGTTCCGCATGCTTTCAAACCCCATTGATCAAGCGTTGCTTAAGTCTTGGGGTGGCAATCCTGTTGCTATGAATTGGAGTGAGACTTTTGTATCGATTGAAACAGGCGTTGCAAACGGATTGCAGTTACAGCCTCAAGCTATTGCTGGGTTCAATTTTGACAAGATGATTCGCTTTGGGACTCATACAAAGACATTGATGACTGTGCACGTCGCCCAAATGAATGCCAAAACATGGGATGGATTGCCAGCTGATCAGAAGAAAATGATTACTGATTCTGCAGCCGAGGCACTCAAAGTTGCTAACGATGCCGACCGTGCAGATGCATCAAAGTTCCTGGAAGGACTTTCCGGTAAGATCAAATTTTATTCGCCGGCCGGTCAGGAATTTGAGCAGTGGCGCAGTGCGGCCTTAACGGTTTGGGATAAGTTCCGTGATAAAATCGACGGAGCTATCCTCAAGCGCGTGGTAGAAGTGCAAAAATAAACAACGACGAATAATGAATGGGGGTCGGTTGTACTGTCGACCCCCATTTACTATCAGCTAGTAGTGCCTTTATAACTTCTCCAAGCGGGCCAGGATATTCCCGGCTGTCCTGAGTTGAATGCCCCCGCCACTTTATAAAGGATATCGGTGTGCGCTTATCAATAAACATAAAAATTAGGCTGTGGGTCTCTTCATCGCAAAAAATTTAGATGCTCCATGTTGATCCATGAGCAAGACAACGCTGACATTATAATTGTTGGTGCGGGAACGGCGGGTTGCGTTCTTGCCGCCCGATTGTCGGAAGACCCTAACCTGCGGGTATTGATTGTCGAAGCGGGCCCAATGGATAGAAACCCATGGATACATATCCCTGTCGGCTTCAGCCGACTGCTCCACCATAAACGACTAAACTGGTGTTACGAAACTGTAGCTCAGGCTTCATTAGGCGGCCGGCAAATATTCTGGCCGCGTGGAAAAACCGTCGGCGGATCAGGCGCGATTAACGGTATGATTTGGGTCCGTGGGGCTCCGGAAGATTATAACTGTTGGGCCGAGCAGACGGGAGATAAGCGTTGGTCGTGGGAAGGCGTTCAAGGGGATTTTAAAACGTGCGAAGCGGCACCGTCGAATGCCGATGAAAGACTAGGCCGCGAAGGAAGTGTTGTGCTTGCGCCCCCGAAACCGCTCAATGATCTTGCCAAGGCTTTCATTGAGGCGGGCGAAAACATAGGATTACCAGTTCGCTCGGACCTGGCGATTTCTGATAGCATTGGGATCGGCGAATATTTGACTACGGTTCACAACGGAGTTCGGGTATCGGCGGCGACCGCTTACCTGAAACCCGTATTGGGCCGCAAAAATTTGACGCTCATGACCGATTCTTTGGTAGCTTCTGTCGAATTGGATAAGGATAAGACCGCAACCGGTATTCGGATCCGCCACAAAAGTAAGGACAGGTTGTTTGGCGCCAAGCAAGGTGTGGTAATGAGCGGAGGTGCAATCAACTCGCCGCAATTATTGATGCTTTCAGGCATTGGAGACGGTGGTCACCTTCGGGCAAACGGAATCGAAACAGTTGTCCATTTGGCTGGCGTTGGAAGAAATCTGCAGGACCATTATGGAACCAGAATGATTGCGCGGATTTCAGAGCCGATAACGGTTAATGATGATTTTCGTAGACCTTGGCGTTTGGTCAAACACGGATTGAATTATGCATTTCGCCGACGCGGCCCAATGACCATTGGTGGTGCCGTGGCGGGGGCTTATCTGTCGACAGAAATGGAAAATAAAACTCCCGATATCCAAATTCATTTCTTACCGCTCTCGAGTCGGGGCAAGGGCTGGTCTTTCCATTCCTTTTCTGGCGTTACGGCTAATGTGTGCCAACTTCGACCTCGAAGTCGTGGCCATATTGCTTTGCGATCTTCTGATCCCGAATCGCCACCAGACATAAACCCAAATTATTTATCACATGTCTGGGACCAGAAAACACATGTCGAAGGGTTGCGTCTCACGCGCAAGTTATTTGAGGCAGCGCCCTTTTCAACTCGATTTTCCGCGCGTGAAGAAATGCCTGGACCGGATTGCATGAACGATGAAGAGCTTCTGGATTATGCGCGGGCCAATGGATCAACCGTTTTCCATCCGGTTGGTACTTGCAGCATGGGGCAGGATAAAAATGCGGTTGTAGATACAGAATTCAGGGTTCGGGGTACAAATAAACTTTGGGTTGCCGACGCGTCAGTCATTCCAAATATCCCGTCCGGAAATACAAACGCGGCTGTGATGATGCTGGCTGAAAAGGCGAGTGTGTCGTTGTGCGGAGATTTAAAAAATGAGAGGCAATGATCAATGAAAAATTTTTCGAACTTCCTCAGTAAAGCGGCTGATCATATTGTAGTCATTGCGCTCATACTGATGTTTTTGCTCGTATTCACGAATGTTGTGTTGCGGTTTTTGTTTTCCACGGGGCTTACTTTTTCAGATGAAATCTCTCGATATGCATTTGTTTGGGCCACGTTCCTTGGGGCGATTGTCGCCACACAGGATAATGCCATGGTTGGGATAACGGGGATTCGACCCTATCTGTCGAAACGGTTTCGCCCGCTTTTGGATATCTTGGCAAACTGCATCATGATGGGGGTGTCTTTTATCCTTCTTGTTGGGTCAATCGAAGTTTTATTCGCGAATATTGGTACACGTGCGCCCTTCACCGGTGCGCCAATTGCGATCGCTCAAGCCTCGATTATTACCTGCGCAATCGGGCTGATCCTTATTTTTGGTAGTCGCATCGTTCGTGCGCTTGACCAGGTCCGGAACTGATCATGGTCCTATTCATATTTCTAAGTGGTCTTGCTGTATCCATGATAATCGGACTGCCGGTCTCCTTCGCACTGGTCGTCACCAGCGTCCTTATGATGCTGCAAATGGGGGTTTTTGATCCACAAATATTAGCCGATACAATGTTCAACGGCGCTGATTCATTTCCTCTCATGGCAATTCCGTTCTTCTTGCTCGCTGGCGAACTTATGACAGCCGGCGGCATGTCGAAGCGGATTGTAACCTTGATCACATCGCTGCTCGGTCATGTGCGTGGCGGGTTGGGATATGCCGCCGTTATCGCGTCGGTGTTGATGGCTAGTCTGTCAGGGTCGGCAGTGGCAGATACGGCGGCAATTGGTATCCTCCTAATACCCATGATGAGGGAAGCTGGGTACAATGTTCCACGTGCTACCGGGTTGGTCGCTGCGGGCGGCGTCATCGCACCCATAATCCCGCCGTCAATTGCCTTCATTATATTTGGTGTGGCTGCCAACGTTTCGATTATCGACCTGTTCCTCGCTGGTGTTGCTCCGGGGATTATGATGGGACTTTCTTTGGTGATCATATGGGCAGTGGTTTCGCGCCGCGAAACAGTGACCGTGTCGGATTGGCCGGGCTGGGGTTCAGTCGTTAAATCGATTATGGCTGGGTTCTGGGCGATATTGATGCCTGTGATCATTGTCGGTGGTCTGAAAATTGGAATATTTACCCCAACGGAAGCTTCGGTTGTCGCTGTCGCTTATGCGTTTTTTGTAGGCAGTGTAATTTACCGGGAACTGACTTTCATAAAAATAATTCAAGCCTGTCGAGGCGCCGCCATTATGAGCGCCTCGGTTATGTTTTTGGTTGCTGCTGCGGCTGTTACAGGTTGGCTGTTGACCGTTGCGCAACTGCCATTTTTGCTGGTAGACGGACTTGAGCAAATGATCGATAAGCCGCGATTGTTGATGATGGTAATTGTCTTCGTTGTTTTGCTTATTGGGATGGTTATGGATTTCGTTCCGACCGTTTTAATTCTTACACCGGTGTTGATGCCATTGATCAAAATTTCGGGCATTGATCCCGTTTATTTTGGAGTGGTGTTTGTTATGGCAACAGCCGTCGGATTGCTGACGCCTCCTGTAGGTGTGGTGCTTAATGTGGCCTGTGGTATTGGCGGAATTACTATGGAGGAGGGATCAAAGGGTGTCGCGCCATTTGTTTTGATGCAAGTAGGTCTTTTGGTATTGCTGGTTATCTTTCCAGCATTAATTCTGGCTCCATTGAGTTGGTTGAAGTGAGGGCATTAAGCGTATTTAAGAAAGTTTTTGGCATCTTTATCCTGTCTTACGAAGTCGATAGACTGGATGGTTTTCGTCGAAACTAAATACGCGAATGGTCTTTTAACCCGCGTTTGAGCGGAGTAGCTTGATGGTAGCTGAGATCGAATCAAGAGTTTCCAGGTTCTTGATATCAGCCATAATTTGTTCTTGTCGCCGCACAGGCAGATAGGGAATTGAAGCAATTTCAAACTTCTCTTTAATTTCAGGCCAATGGAGCGGGTTTTCAGGCATACCAATGGGAGCATCAACATATTTCTTGAGAACTTCGCCATCAGAAAAAGTTATGTAAATTTCGGTTGAGCGAAGCCTTGGAAAATCTTTGCTGATTTTCGGGTCTTCAGCGACATGAACCATCCGAGCAATTCTCCGAACGCTTTCTTGATTTCGAACATCCGCGCTCAATTCATCGACAGAAACTTTACCATATAAAATGACCAAAGCAGTGATGACAGGGAGTGAAAACTTGGCCTCTTCAACGGTGCTGGGATTTACATTTGTCAGCGCAGCCGATGCTTTGTAAGCGCTAATTTCGATCGCTTGAATTTGCTCCAAACGATCAACCAGATCTTCGCGAATATCCAGAAACCCTGTAATTGCCGGAAGGGCATGACCGCAGGCACTGAATACCTTGTGGTACGCATTTGCAATTTCATAATCGTGAGTTTCGGAAGGAGGCGGTTTTCTGATGAAGCTTTCATCGTGGTTTGACGTGTAGGCCTGTAGAAACCCGTCTTTGCCCTCGAAAACCATATCTGGCCCTGTAATGCTTTGCTCAGCCATTAAAGCCGCTTGCATCCCGTTGATGACTGCCCACGCGGCATGTACATGCCTGACGGATGATCCTTCCTGTAAAAAGGCGAACAACCCCCCAGTTCCAGAGGCAACAATACTTAAAGCCCGTGCGGTTCGTTCTTCATCCAACTGCAACAAAATGCAAGCCGCAGCACAGGCACCAAATGGGCCGATCGTCCCTGTCGAATGGAAGCCCCGTGCACGCAAACCGGCATCGGTAGCCCGACAAAGCCGAGAGGCGATCTCATATCCTGCCACCGTTGATTTGAGAAATTCCTCACCCGAACATGACAGCTTTTCCCCAAGCGTAATTGCGATGGGGAAACTTATAGCCGACAAGTGTAATCCAGATGCAAATCGGTGAGAATCGTCGATGTCCGAGACGGTTGCTATCAACCCCTGAAAATAGGCGGCTCCCAGTAAACCGGATTGGTGTTCGTGCGAGAAAATGGTTGATCGGCCTTCGCCGAAAGCTTGCAAAGTGGCAAGACCAGAAGTAGCGACCTCAGACCGGCAGCCTGAGAAGCTAGATGCCAAAA
>Ga0315339_1001868_pt1 | contig 17115 bp, 13 predicted proteins | sample ASW17metaG_FD_204514 | JGI IMG/M metagenome (GOLD analysis project Ga0315339, IMG submission 204514) | Ammonia-oxidizing marine archaeal communities from Pacific Ocean, United States - ASW #17 | ecosystem: Environmental > Aquatic > Marine > Oceanic | place: USA: California | collected 2016-12-05
CGAACCTGGGACTACGCTACGCCGAGTTGGCCAACGAGCAACTTGCCGTCATGGACCCAGCGAACGCCACGTATTACGAGGACAACTTGGAGCGCTTCCGCGGCAAGGTAGAAAAGATGGACCGGGCTATCAGAGTCGCCGTGGCATCGGTCCCTGAGTCCAACCGTAAGCTGCTGACCTATCATGACTCCTGGGCTTACTTCGCCAGGCAGTACGGGATGGAAGTAATCGGCGCAGTCCAGCCTTCAAACTTCTCGCAGCCTTCGGTTAGAGATGTTGCCAGACTGATCGATCAGATCAAAGAGTTGGAGCTACCTGCTGTGTTCGGCTCCGAAGTGTTCTCCAGTGACGTCTTGGAAGCCATCGCCAGCGAAGCCAACGCTGAGTTCATAGACGACCTGGCTGATGACGACCTACCCGGAAAGCCGGGCGACCCGGAACACAGCTACTTGGGTCTCCTGCGGCAGAATATGACAGCAATGATTCCGGCGCTGGGCGGGGACGCCAGTTCGATGACAGGCCTGGATATTTCAAACGTGTTTGATGGGGCCAGCGGAGCCGTTTACCCGCAGTAAGGGGAGCAGGATATGTATCTTCATCCAAGATTATTAGCTTTGGCCAAAGGCGTTAGGTGGCGTATCGTCCTGGCGGCTCTGGTCGGCATGTTGGCCGCCGCCGCTGGAATAGCGCGCCTGGCCGTGGCCGCAGTGGTAATCGTGAAGACCATCCATGAAGGGGCGGCATTTAACACATTGCTCTGGCCCATAGTGGCCATGGCCGGCCTGATCGTCCTGCGGAGTGGCCTGCAGTACATCCAAGAAGTGATCAGCCACCATACGGCCAGTATCGTCAAAGTGGCCTTGCGGGAGAGGCTGTACCAGCACTGTCTGGCCCTGGGCCCCGGTTACTTCGATCAGAGCCGGACCGGCGACGTGCTGATGTCCCTGGCCGAAGGCGTCGAACGACTTGAAGCCTTCTTTGGCCGTTATCTGCCTCAGATGATCGTCGCCGCCTTGGCGCCCATCTTGATATTCGCCTTTATGGCTATCATCGACTTCCGCACAGGGCTGGTCTTCCTGGCTTTTGCCCTTTTGACGCTGGTGCTGCCCAACCTGTTCCATCGCTGGAATCGCCGGAGCAGCATGGCCCGGAGAGACGCCTATGGGGCGTTGGGAGCTGATTTCTTGGACGCCGTCCAAGGCCTGCCCACGTTGAAGGCCTTCGGTCAGAGCAGGGCACGCGGCGAACTGTTGGCTGACCGCGCCCGGGCTTTGTTCCGCACCACCATGGGCGTGCTGGCCGCCAATAGCGCCACCAGCGCCCTGACCATCCTCGGCATGGCTGCGGGGGCTGCGGTAGCACTGGCCTGGGGCGCTGTGCGGGTCAGCAACGGTGACCTGGAGTTGCGGCCGCTGCTCATCGTGTTGATGCTGGGAGTTGAGATATTCCGGCCCCTGCGGGAACTGGTCCAGTTGTACCACGACGGCATGATTGCCATGTCTTCGGCCGAAGGCATCTTCGACATCATGGACGCTCCGGTGGAAGTTGCCGACGCAGCGACAACCTCGGCCACATTGGACCTGTCGCATGAGATTACGTTTGAAGCCGTTGATTATGCCTATAGCAGCGGACGACGCCCGGCCTTACATGACCTGTCTTTCACCTTAAACGCCGGCGAGACCTTGGGCCTGGTCGGCCCCAGCGGCGCGGGTAAGTCGACGATTGTCTGGTCGATACTCCGCTTCTTCGACCCTCAGAGCGGGCGCATCCTGCTGGGCGGCACCGATATTCGAGAGATACCCCTTAGCCAATTACGGGAACAGGTCGCCGTAGTGACCCAAGACACCTACCTTTTCCTCGGCTCCGTGGCGGATAACCTGCGGTTTGGCGGACCTAACGCCACTCAGGAGCAGATGGAGGCCGCAGCTAAGTCAGCCAACGCCCATGAGTTCATCAGCCACCTGCCCCAGGGTTACGACACCGTAGTCGGCGAGCGGGCGGTACGGCTGTCCGGTGGTCAGAAGCAACGTATCGCCATCGCAAGGGCCCTGCTGAAAGACGCGCCAATCCTGGTGTTGGACGAGGCCCTATCCAGCGTGGACGCCGAGAACGAGGCTGTGATTCAGCAGGCCTTGGACGTTCTGATGGAAGGACGGACCACCCTGATAATCGCCCATCGTCTGTCCAGCGTGGTCAAAGCCGACCGCATAATCGTGCTGGAAGATGGGAGGCTGGTCGAGTCTGGCAGTCACGGCGAGCTGGTATCTGCCGATGGAGTTTACGCCGAGCTGATGGCCCAGCAGCATGATATTGAAAACGAAGCCGATGACGACCAGACAGTCGGTGATCAAACCGTGCATGGCCATGATTCACCCGTCCAAGCGAGCATCCAGGATGCCGCTGCTTTCGTGCCCCAGCCGACCCACCAGGGTGAAGGACATCATCACCATGCCACGCCGTCTGACGGACACACCGCAACCGCCTCCACGATCGGGTTTTTGACCGTCTGGCGCAGGCTATTTGGTCTGGTGCAGCCCTGGCGAGGCGAGCTGGCTTTGACGTTCCTATTGGGGCTCGCTCACCACAGTTCGATCATTGGCCTCAGTGTGGTCAGTGCCCTGCTGGTCGGCCAGGTGATAACCGGCGGTGACCTCACGTTGCATCTGTGGCTGCTAGGCATATTTGTGCCCGTCGCGGCATTCTTCACCTGGGCCGAATCATGGATCGCCCACGACTTGGCCTACCGATTGCTGGCTGAGATGCGGGTTGACCTCTACAACAAGCTGGACCCGCTTACTCCGGCATACATGGTGCGCCGTCGCTCGGGTGACCTGGTCAGTGTCGTCGGCGGCGATGTGGAGCTGGTGGAGTTCTTCTTCGCTCACACCATCACCCCAGCCTTTGTCGCGATCCTGGTGCCGGCGGGCGTGCTTGCTACGCTGGCCTTCGTCGCGTGGCCCGTGGCCCTGGTGCTGTCACCTTTCCTACTGGCAGTGGCGATCAGCCCGTTCATGGCCCAGAAGCGGTCCGAGGGACTGGGCAGCGAACTGAGACATCAATTGGGTGATGTCCACGCCCATATGGTGGACAATATTCAAGGTATGCGGGAGATATCCGCCTTTGGCCAAGGGCCTGCCCGGACCAAAGAGACGGTCGACAATAGTTGGAAATTCGCCCATTTCCAACTGCGTTTCCTGAAAGAAAGAGCGTTCCAGATCGGTTTCATCGAAGGTATGACCGCGCTGGGCGGCCTGGCCGTCCTGATCATGGGCGTTTGGCTCATGACCCAGGGCGACATCACCCGACCCCAGTTGATCCTTTCGGTGATCCTGTCCGTGGCTGCATTCGCGCCGATCTCGGACATAGCCCGGACATTCAAGCAATTGATGGAGACTCTGGCGGCAGCTCGACGGCTATTCGAGGTGCACGACGAGCCAGTACCGGTGGTTGACGGCCCGGGCATCGAACTCCGCCAGAACGGATCAAGCAGTTCACCGGCCCTCAGTTTCGACCATGTCGGATTTTCCTACGGGGTTGGCGAAGCCCAAGCGCTGCACGGCGTGAGTTTTTATGTTGAGGCTGGCCAGACCGTGGCCTTGGTGGGCCGATCTGGGGCGGGCAAGACCACCTGCGCCAACCTGGTTATGCGGTTCTGGGACCCTGGAGAAGGGCATGTGCGCCTGAGCGGCCACGACCTGCGTGACTTCGAATTGGAAGACCTAAGACGGCAGATAGCCCTGGTTTCCCAGGACACCTATCTGTTCAACGCCAGCATCCGTGACAACCTCAAACTGGGCAAGATCGAAGCCACTGAAAACGAGATTGAGGATGCGGCCCGCCAGGCCAACGCCCACGATTTTATCCTTTCCTTCCCTGACGGCTACGACACCCTGGTCGGCGAAAGAGGCATGCAGCTCTCCGGAGGGCAACGCCAGCGGATCGCCATCGCCCGCGCCCTGTTGAAGAACGCCCCGGTGTTGATCCTGGACGAGGCGACTTCACATCTGGACGCCGTCAACGAACGCCAAGTGCGGCAGGCTCTGGAGGCACTGATGGCCGGCCGGACGACGGTAGTGATCGCCCACCGGCTCTCGACCATCAAGGACGCCGACCGGATAGTTGTCTTGGACAACGGCCACGCGGTGGAACAAGGTAGCCACCATGACCTGCTGGCCAGCCACGGGTTGTATTCCCAGTTGGTGGCGACCCAGCTCGTTGGCACGACAGCTGGAGTAGAGAATAACGGCCACCACGGCGAAGATCATGACGGACATGGCGGCCACCAGTCAGGGCCACTGCCAGGCATGCCGGAGGTCGACCCGCACCACCACCATTAGCCACTCGTAAGCATCATAACCGGGGACTGAAATGTCCTCAGAAAGGATATAGACAAGGTAAAACATGCTACACCCGATGCCCCATCAACTCGGGCCTGGAGAGCCCATTGTCGAGATTAAAGGCGTCACTTGCGGTTACGAGAAACAGCGGGTTCTGTCAGACGTCAGCCTAAACATCATGCCCGGCGATTTCGTGGGCCTGCTGGGCCCCAGCGGCTCCGGTAAGACAACCCTACTGCGCACAGTATTGGGGGCCGTGGACATCTACGAAGGCGAGGTGCTGGTCAACGGCGTCGCCACGTCTAAAAAGCAGCCCAGGGTCGGCTACGTGCCCCAACTGGAGACCATCGACTGGAATTTCCCCGTCACCGTGCAAGAGGTAGTGATGATGGGACGCACCATGGAGAACCGGCTCTTCCCCTGGTACCGCAAAGAGGAGAAGGAACTGGTCGCCCATATGATGGACCGTCTGGGAATCTTGGGACTGGCCAACCGGCATATCCGTGAGCTGTCCGGCGGGCAGCAGCAGAGAGTCTTCCTGGCTCGGGCTTTGATCAGCAGTCCACAGTTGTTGCTGTTGGACGAGCCAACGTCTGGAGTGGACATCAAGACTAGGGACGATGTGATGCACCTGCTCCACGACCTTAATCACGACGGTGTGACCATCATCATCACCACCCACGAGATCAATGCCGTGGCCGTCCACCTGCCCTGGATAGTGTGTCTGGCTGGCCGAATATTGGCTGAAGGGCCGCCGTCGGAGGTGATAACCACGGAGGTACTGCGCCTGACATACGGCGCGGAGATGCCGGTAATCCACTACGAAGGCATGACCATAGTGGCCGAAAGCCCTCATTCCTACGGTATGAACGGCGACACCAACGGCAAGACTAACGGTAAGGCGAACGGTAATACGTCGTTGCCTCCGGTTCACGTCCACGAACCGGGCGGCAACCCGGAAGACGAAGCAGGCCACGTCAAAGAACACGGGTTCGACCCGGAGATTGAGGCTCGCCACGTTCGCGACCACCGGTCAGGCTCAGAGTCTCACTCGAGCCATGACCATGCCCACATGGCCCATTCTCACGAGCATGACCGAACCCTCGCAGACGACGACTCAGAGAGAGAAGACAACAATGTTTGAACCCTTTGACTACCAGTTCTTCGTGCGCGGTATACTGGCTGCTACTCTGGTGGGTGGCTTGTGCGGCATGATTGGCGTGTACATCGTGCTGAAACGCATGTCCTACATCGGACACGGCCTGTCCCATGCTGTATTGGGCGGGGCGGTCGTCAGCTTTGTGCTGTCCATAAACTTCCTGGTCGGCGCCACCATCTGGGGGTTCTTCTGCGCCCAGCTGATCGCCGTCACCGCCAAGAAACGCGGGATAGCAGCCGACGCAGCCATCGGCGTCATAACCACCGCCAGCTTTGCCATCGGCATCGTGCTGATCAGCCGCTATAAATCGTTTACCCGGGACTTCGAGACCGCGCTATTCGGCAACATCCTGGGCGTGAGCGTGGGCGACCTTATGGCTATAGTAGTGGTAACAGTGGCTGCCATCCTGGTACTGTTCGTGGCCTACAAGTATTTCTTGTTCGCCACATTTGACGGCGAGGTGGCCCAGTTTTACGGAGTGCCCACCGGCTGGGTGGAAACCCTTTTCTCCCTGGTGCTGGCGGCCACGATAGTTGTGTCAATGCAGGTTCTGGGAGTGCTGCTCATCGCCGGAGCAACGGTGATACCGCCGGTCTCTGCCAGGATGCTCAGCGACCGCTTCCGGACGGTACTGCTGCTATCCACTGGCCTGGGCGCAGCGTGCGGGTTCGTGGGCATCTACCTCAGCTTCTTCATCGACGTGTCATCCGGAGCGACAGTGGTATTGGTTGAGGCCGGCGTATTTGCGCTGGTCATGGCCTACAATAGCCTCAGGCCGCGCCGGGTGCCTGACCCAGTGCAAGATGTCCACCGAGTAACCATGGGCCAGCCCAGTCCGGGCGAGCCAGACTAAGAAATAACTTAAAAAACACTGATAAATGATCGTGAAGGGAGTACCTGGTGTCCATTGAATCTGTTGCAATCCTCAGTCCCGGCGACATGGGCCATGCTATTGGCCAACTGCTAAGAGAGAACGAATTGAAGGTCCTGACATGCCTGACTGGCCGTAGCGGCCGGACGCGGGAATTGTCGGTGCAGGCCGGGATCATAGACGTGCCGAACATGAACGATCTGGTCGAACAATCAGACGTGATAATGTCGGTCACCGTCTCGGAGGCTGTGCCTGGCTTGTGCCGGGAGATAGCCGATGCGGTGAAAGCCACTGGGACGGACCTACTATTTTCCGAATGCAATGCTATCGCCCCAGAACTGAGCAAGGAGATGGAAGGAGTCCTGAAGGCAGGCGGTGCACGGTATGTGGACGCCTCGATAATCGGCGGGCCGCCCCGGAACGGCTCCAGCCCCAGGGTCTATGTCTCCGGCGACAACGCCACCGAGTTTGAACAGCTCCGTGAGTTTGGGCTGGATGTGCGGAACCTGGGCCCTCAGTTGGGCCGGGCCTCGGGCATCAAGATGTGTTACGCCGCCATGACCAAGGGAACCACGGCCCTCCACGCCGAGTTACTGATTGCGGCGGAAAAGATGGGCCTGACAGAAGAAGTCATGGCCGAGTTCTCCAACACCCAGCCAGCAGTGGTCACCCGCATGGAAGGCTGGATACCCACCATGCCGGCCAAATCGCGCCGTTGGATCAGCGAGATGGAGGAGATTGAGAAGACCTTCACTGACCTAGGTATGACCCCCAACATCTTCAAAGGCGTGGCCGACATGTACCGCATGATTGAGGCCACCCCTCTCGGTGACGAGAACCCCGAGACTCGCGACAAAGACCGGGGCCTGGCCGAGACCATCCGCATCATAGCTGAGGCCACAGGAGACTGATCTGCAAGCTGCTATACCGCCGTTCCACCCATTAGACTACTTGGCTGAGCCGGGTTTCTCACGTCATTCCAAGGAACAATGATTGCAAGCTGAAAACTTGACTGCTGGATCTCTTGCTGGCGTCAAAGTAGTAGACCTGACCCGTGGTGCGCCCGGCGCCATCGCCACCATGCTCCTGGCGGATTACGGCGCGGATGTGGTCAAGGTGGAGCGCCCTTCAGGTAATCCGTTAGAGAGTTCGCCAGCCTACTCTGTGTGAAACTGCGGCAAGAAAAGCATTGCCCTCGATCTGGAAGACCCAGAGGCACGGACAGCGATCGCCAAATTGGCGCAGGGCGCTGACGTTTTCCTGGAGTCGTTTCGGCCAGGAGTGATGGAGCGCTGGGACCTTGGCTACCCGTCTTTGAAAGACATCAACCCTGCCATTGTCGATTGCTCCATATCCGCTTTTGGTGCCAGAGGCCCGTGGGCGCAACGGCACGGCTATGAAGGCCTGGTTTCGGCTGCCTCCAGAATCATGACCAATCAGGTTGGCGTGTGGTGATGGCCCGATGTTCTCTTCTGTACCATTGGTGAGCTTGAGAACATCGTTATCGGCTGTTCAGGGAATCCTTGCGGCGCTGCATGTGAGGAGCGTCAACGGTATAGGCCAAAAGATCGAAACCAGCATGTATCAGGGCGCCGTCGCCATTCTGTCAACCATGTTTCCGGAGGCGGACGAGATATCGAAATTGCAGACTCTCAATCTGCTCCCGCAAGGCGGTTTACCAGCTTATCGCATGTAGCCATGCTCTGACAGGAAATGGCTCCATATAGGGTGCCTCACTCGTGAGTTTTGGGACAAACTCGCCCTCGCTCTGGACCTTCTGGAACTCGCTACCGAACCTGAATTTGAATTCGCCCCAGCGAGATGGTCGACAGACCGAGAGCGGGAAACGGCAATGGACCTGCTCGGGAGGCGCTTGCTGGAGTGCCCTCCGGACCGTTGGCTCGAATTGTTAGCTGAATCGGATGACCCATCCGCTCCAGCCCTGACGACCCAGGAGTACATGGACCTTCCGCAAGTGCGTGAGACTGGGTTGGTACAAACGGTGGAGCACCTGAGATTAGGCGAGACGAGCCAGATCGGAATGGCGATCGACTTTTCGGAAACCCCTGGCAAGACGCGGATACCCGCCCCCGTCCTGGGCCAACACACAGACGAAGTTTTGGCGTTATTAGAGCATAGCGGCAGTTCTTCTAGCGGGTCTGGAGACGGCGCGAAGAACGGCAGACTGACCAAACATCCTCTTGAAGGTATGAAGGTTTTGGACCTCAGTTCGTTTATCGCCGCTCCTCTCGGCAGCATGATGCTTTCGGACCTCGGCGCCGATGTGATCAAAGTGGAGCCTCTATCTGGCGAGGGGGGAGGATCGTGACGTTTTTGATCGTCGGTGGGAACCGGGGCAAGCGAAACCTTGCTCTGGACCTAAAATCACCAGCCGCCAAGGAAATCATCAACCGCCTCCTAGTTTCGTGCGACGTGGTAGTCCATAACATGCGGGAAGGAATCGCTGAGTGGTTGGGCATCGACTACGAATCTGCGCGAAAGCTCCGGCCTGACGTGATCTACGACCATGTCACCGGCTACGGCTCTACCGGACCCGACAAGCAAAGACTCGGGTTCGACCTGCTTTTCCAATCGATGTCAGGGACCGCCGCACGTCAAGGGGCAAGCGCCGACCGCCCAGTGTTTTTGAGGACTCCGGTATGTGATTCCACCAATGCGATGCTACTGGCATCCGGGGTGCTCATGGCCCTGCATCACCGGGACCGGACCGGCCACGGTCAGAAGATTTACCTGAGCCTCCTTAAAACCGGTGCGTTGGTCAACTCCGACGACTTCTTGCGCTACCCTGATAAATCAAACCGCCCGCTGGCCGACCAGGATTTGTACGGAATGAGCGCCGTCGATCGCCTCTACAAAACTGCTGACGGCTGGCTATTTCTCGATTGCAACCAGACTGGAGAATGGGATAGCCTCAGGAATTGTTTGGGCAAGCCGGGGTTAGGAGGTGAGCTTACCTTCGACCAAGCCAACAATATGGACCCATGGGATGAAGACCTGTGCCGGGACTTGGCCGAGGAGTTCGAACGCCTTCCCGCGACCGAATGAGAACAACGGCTGGTCGCCGAGGGAGTGCCGTGTTGCAGAGTAGCGGGGATCTCGGATGAGGGGTTCTTCTGCATCCTCAGGCACTCCATCTGGGACTGATCGACGAAACCCAAGACCTGCAATTCACCAATCTGCGGCAGGCCGGCGTACAGATCAGTCTTTCAGAAACTCCCTCCGCTAACCGACAGCCAGCGGCCGCGATCGGACAGCACAGCGTAGAGATTCTCAAAGAGTTAGGTTAAACTGACCTGGGGGTATCGGACATGTTGGCCGCTGGATGTATCGGTATCGCCTAACCACAGTTGGAAAGGCGGCGCCTGATGCCAACGAATCACCCAGAAACGGCAAGAGTCCCGGAGACCCATATGGTCTCCGGGACTCCTTTCTTCCATTGCCTGGCAGAAAGTACCTAGGCTTCGGTCTGGTCGGTCTCGCTGCTTTTCTTCTGGATGGTGATGTGGGCCATAGAAGTGGCGTCGGGAGCGCCGTGAAAGTGGTTCTCGCCGGCGGGGATGAGAACGACATCGCCTTCAACGACGATCAGGGTCTCATTGTCGGTGCCAACGGACCCGGTGCCCTCGGTGATTATCAGGATCTGATCGCCGGAATGCTTGTGGAACTTGGTCCTTGAGCCGGCGTCGAATGCCCGGATGCCGAACTTGAAGTCGCCGCTGTCATCTCCTTCCAATACTTCCTGGGCCCAGACCTGGGTGCCGGTCTGCAGACCGCCGCTGCCCAGTGGATTCATCTGGACTTTGGTCTTGGGCAGGCTGCCCATAGTTACTTTCTTCAAGGCTCTCTCCTGTTATTGACCCACGTGAGGTGGGCGAATTTACCGCACATAATGTTACAAGCTGCTCTGGAGGAAGTCCATGACGCCCCTAATATGTGATGTTCGAATGGCCGATGAACATTGAGCGGTCTAACTCCGTAGGCGCAGGTTTCCAACCCGCCGCGCTTCGCAATTGCCCTTCTCTAAGAATCACCACACAATGACGAGAACCAGCCTTCGTCACTATGGGATAGGTTGGCGGCTGAAAGGGCGGGTTAGAACCCTGCGCCTAGGTACGACACAAGAGGGCCCCGAGGTAATTTCTGTCTCCAGGGCCCTTTCTTTGCTTGGCTGAAGTGGCCGAGGCTAGTCTTCGGTCTGCTCGGTCTCGCTGCCCTTCACCGTTATCGTGATGTGGGCCATGGCGGTGGCGTCGGGTGCGCCGTGCCAGTGGTTCTCGCCTGCGGGTATGAGAATCACATCACCTTCGGTTACCGTCAGGGATTCGGAGTCGCTAGCGACGGTTCCGGTGCCTTCGGTGATGATCAGTATCTGGTCGCCTGAATGCTTGTGGAACTTGTTCCGTGAACCGGCATCGAAGGCTACGATATTGCAGTTGAAATTGCCGCTGTCTGCCGGTTCCAAGATAGGCTCGCGCCAGACCTGGGTGCCAGTCATCAGACCGCCGGAGCCCAGGGCGGCCATCTCGGTCTTGGTTCTGGGCACGCTGCCCATAGTTACTTTCTTCAAGTTTTCCTCCTGATATTAGCCCGCACTGTGCGGGGAAATCTACCGGAGATAATGATACAAGCCGGTCTTGAGGAAGTCTATGACACCACTTGGAGGATGTTTGACTGAATCGGGATGCGTCGATTTTGGCCTTCGCTCCGGAACGTCTCGCAGCATGACCGCGTAGGAGCGGGTTTTCAACCCCTCGTGCCCCTCAACTACCATTCCTACAAGCCGACACACAATTACGAGAAACCAGACTCGTCACTCCTATAGTAAGAGTCCCGGAGGAGCTTTTTCGGAGCCCTTTTTGGTCTATCGAAATACATGCGTGGCCGGATTTTAATCTTCGGTAATTTGGTTTTGGGCGCCCTTCAACATGACGTTGATGTGGGCCATGGGGGTGGCGTCAGGAGCGCCGTGCCAATGGTTATCGCCGGCGGGGATCACGATCACGTCGCCCTCAGAGACGATGAGGGACTCGTTGTCGTTGGCCACTACACCTGTGCCTTCGGTGATGATCAAAATCTGGTCGCATGAGTGTGTGTGGGATTTGGTACGCGTACCAGCGTCAAACGCGACAATGTTAAATGTGAAATTATCGCTGTCTTCAGGGTACAGGATGGGCTGACGCCAGGACTGGGTGCCGACAAAAGGAGCGCCAGTCATCTCAATCTTGGTTCTGGCTACGCTGCTCATAGTAACTTTATTCAAAATCTCCTCCTGATGCTGGACCGCCTGAGGCAGGCAAAGTCACCGGTCGGGATTCTATTATCGACTCCGCAGTTAGTCTATCTAATAACGATCGATTCAGCTCGAGGTCTGCATTTCTTCCAAGCTCTCCGCGATAGTCCGGGCCAGGTCGCTGGGGCGGTCGGCGAATTCAGGGGCGGGGTACCATTCGTAGTCGAAGCTACGGAGGACTGTGCCCTCGATGCTGCACCTGAGGTTGGAGACGATCACCTTGAATCCCAGTTTGCTCGTCGCCTGTTCGGCCAACATCTCCAGGACCACTTCCGGGCAATCAAAGACCACCAGGAATCCGCCCTCTTTCTTGCCGTCTGTTACACGACTGCGGAATACCTGGCCGATGCGTTCTTCTTCCACGATGGTGTATTCACGCTCGGCAACATCGTGGTCCGGCCAGCCGATGTTGATGGGCCCGCCCTTCTCCCAATGGTGCATGACGATTAACCCAGAGCCGCGCGTTCTTTCGCCGTGGGAACCCTGGCCCCGCCCTTGAACACTGCGGCAACGTCGCGCAGGCATTCGAGGTCCTGGCTGGGGTCGCCGTTCACCACCAACAGGTCTGCCTCTTTCCCGGCCTCGACAGTCCCAATCGTGCCCAATATACCCAGCGCCGCAGCCGGGCTGCGGGTGCCGGCGTGGATGGCATCGATACGGGAGAGGCCGGCGGCATGGAGGGACATGATCTCACTCTGAAAATCGCCGAAGGGATAGTAACTCCAGCCGCAGTCGGAGCCGCCCACCAGCTTCACTCCGGCCTTCACCAAAGCGCTGAACTGGGCCAGAGAGTTCGTGCCGGAGACGGTGGAGCGTTCGAGCCTGTCCTCTTCATCGGGTGTAAGTTCTCGTTCTTCCTGAATCTTGGCCAGGCGCTCCTGGTTGGCGTTGCCCAGACCCATGGTTGGGTTCAGCCAGACCTCGGAAGCCGCCAGCCGGTCGGCGGTCTGTTGGTTGAAACTGTAATTGCCGTCGTTGTCATAGAAGGAGCAATGCAGGATCGAGTCCACCCCGGCGTCCAGGGCCAGATTGATGGCGTCGGTGCAACGGCAGTGGGCCAGAACAGGCCGGTTGCGGTTGTGGGCCTCTTCCACGATGGAGTTCAGCTCGGTGGCCGAGTAGGCTGCCCGGTAGGGGTCGCTGGTTGACGTGCTTCCGCCGGAGGCTGCGATCTTGATGAAATCGGCCCCCTGCTTGACCATGTCGCGCACCCGGGCGCGCACAGCGTCCACCCCGTCCGCCTCGCCGCCCATGTACCAGAGGTGACCGCCGGTGATCGTTAGGGGCGGTCCGGATACAAGCACCCTCGGGCCCTCGATCAGGCCTTCGGCCAGTCCTTCTTTCAGCGCGAAGCCGTTGCGGTTCCAGGAACCACAGTCGCACATGGTGGTCACGCCTGAAGCCACGGCCGCGGTAGCGTTGCGGGCCGACCGGAGCAGGCGTACCTCGTCGTTGTCGTCTTCGTTGACTTCTTCACCCGTCCGGCCGTCGCCCGGCATGTTGGTGTGGGTGTGGATGTCGAACATTCCGGCCAGCAGGGTGCTGCCTGGGAAGTCTAGGTTCTCCCGTCCGGCGCCGATGGTGTCCAGACTCTCAGCCTGCGACGCAGGGCCGACCCACTTGATTACGCTCCCTTGCACCGCTACGGCCATGCCTTCTTGAGGCTGACCGGATACTCCGTCGATCAGTTTGCCGGGCAATATTACTCTGAGGGTGTTGTTGTCGTGAGGCAACTCACTACTCCGAAATGAACGAATGTGATTGACCAGCCAGCAACTATAAGACCGTGCGTCCAGCTTGGCCGAGTCGCTAGATTATAGCCTACCGGCGCTCACGGAGCATGAGGAAAGCCAGAGGGATCGCCGATACTGCGATCAGGATAAGTGCCGGCAGCGCGGCTCTGGCGAAGAATGCCTCGGAGGCAGCCGACCAGATGGAGGTGGCGAGAGTGTTGAAACCGATAGGACTTAATATCAGCGTCGCGGGCAGTTCCTTCATCACCAATAAGAACACCAAGGCCCATCCGGCCAGCAACCCAGGCCGGGCCACCGGTAATGTCACCGATGAGAATGCGCGGATCGGACTGTTGCCCAGGCCCCTGGCTGCTTCTTCTATTCGGGGGCTGATCTGCAGTAACGACGTACGCACTGCGCCCAAGGCCGGAGACAGGTAGAGAACAAGGTAGGCCAGCAGCAATAATCCGGTGGTCTGATATAGAGGCCATGCGTACCTGGCACCGAAGAACACCAGCGCCAGGGCGATGGCGATGCCGGGCAGGGCGAACCCGATGTAGCTGAGCCGCTCCAAGAACCCGCTGAGCAGGCCGGGGTAACGCACGGAGAGCGCGGCCACCGGTAGCGCGGCGACCACTGCCACCGTTGCCGCCAATGCCGCAACGTAGACCGAATTGCCCACTGCTTCCCATACCAGGTTAAATGGCTCACCGGCCGAGATTCCCCGTGCGACCCAATAGCCCAAGATGGACATTGGCGCGGCCAGGGACACCGCGACTATTGAGGTGCAAAAGGCCAATGCAGGCCATCTCCATCGCCCAAGACGCACCTGCGAAGGAGGCCGGGTCGCGGATGATGAGCTGCTGTAATATCGCGCCCGGCCCCGGCTGACCAACTCAAGGCCAACAACGGCCAATGCGAGCACCACTAGAGATAACGATAGGCCCGCGCCTAGGGTCCGGTCCAAAGCCGATTCGTACTGCACGAATATCGCCCAGGTAAAGGTCTCATAGCGCAACAGCGAAACGGCCCCGAAATCAGAAAGTGTGTAGAGGGCCACCAGAAGACCGCCGGCGGCGATGCCAGGCCGTAACAGCGGCATGGTGACCAAGAAGAAGGTGGCCCAATTGCCTCTACCCAAGCTGCGAGAGGATTCTTCCATAGCTGGGTCGATCCGTAGCATGGCGGCTCTAACGGTGAGTACCACGTAGGGGAAGCTGAGAAAGGTCAGGGTTAGCAGGGCCCCGGCGAAACCGTGGATGTCAGGCAGCCGGTTGATGCCGAACGGCCCGTCCAACGCCTGTTGGAGCATGCCCCTCGGGCCCAGTGCGGCCACAACGACGAACCCGGCGACATAACTGGGGATGACCAAGGGCAAGGCGGACAACACGACCCATACACGCCTGAAGGGTAGGTCGGTACGGGTGGTCAGCCACGCCAGTGGTACGGCCAAAATGACGGAGGCGGCGGTTACAGTGACCACCAATAAGGCGGTTCGGCCCAAGATGGCCGCTATCCGCTGACGAAAGAATAGGTCCCAGACATCTCCCCCGGCATCGAATGTGCGGATCACCAGGTAGACCAACGGCAGCAACAAAGCTGCTCCCACGAACAGCGCAGGTATACAGATCACTGCGGGAGGAACGCTGCGGCCCCCGGTCAAAGACCTTAATCCGGCTGTTGTTACCGCTCGGACTCCTGTCACTGCACCAAAACCAAAGCTCACGGGATGACGCCGGCCTCTCTGAGGAGAGCTTGAGTGCCTTCCAGGTCGGAGAGGGCCGCCGATGAAATATCGGGGTTGTTGACCTCAGATAGCGGGGTTACGCCGACAGCCATCGGGATACCAGCAGCCAGCGGGTATTCGTAAGTCTCTTCTACGAAATACCGTTGCGATTCCTCGGACAGAAGGAAGTCCACGAACTTCTGGGCGTTATCTTTATTATCGGACGTTTCAAGGATCCCCACGCCGGAGACCATCACGATGGCCCCGGGTCCGCCTGCAGTTGGATGGTAGTTGCGGGCGCCGAATGACTCGCCCTGTTCAGCCAGAAAACGATGCAGGTAGTAGTGGTTTACCAGTCCGACCTCGATCTCTCCAGCCGCGGCGGCCGCGACGATGGGGGTGTTCTTGGGATACACCTTAGGGTCGTTGGCCTGGATGTCCTTCAGCCATTGGACCGTTTTTTCTTCACCCCAGATCGCCCGCATGGCGGTGATCATAGTCTGAAAAGAGGCGTTGGTCGGCGCCCAGCCGATGCGGTCCTTCCACTTGGCATCGACGAACCCGGTCAGGTCGTCGGGTAGGTCGTCCGGCGTCAACCGTTCGGTGTTATAGACCACCGTGCGGGCCCGGCCTGAAACGCCGACCCAAACTCCGGTTGAGGAAACCGCCCACTGCGGGACCATGGTCAAAGCATCTTCATCAAGGGTGGTCAAGAGCCCGGACACTGCGCCCAGGCCACCCGGGTCCTGGGCGAAGAAAACGTCGGCGGGGGTATTGTCGCCCTCTTCCAATAAAGTGGCGGCCAACTGTGGGGTTCCGGCGTACTTGACCGAGATATCGATGCCGGTTGTTTCCTTGAACTTTTCGATCAATGGAGCGACCAACGTGCCGCTACGCCCCGAATAGACTGTCAGTGAGCCTGCGCCGTCGCTAGAGCCTCCGCAGGCTGAGATGAATGCCGCCGAGAATAGGACCGCTAGTATTCCCCAAATTCGGATATCCTTACGTCTGCTGGTATACATTAGCGCATAGACCTTTTCAGATGGTTAGATTTATGTTGTCCGTACATGATTGTATATGAAATATATATTAACTATAAAATTAAGCACACACATATATCAGTAATGAGCATACGTTGGCGCATCTCTTGTGTCAAACTTTCCCTAGCTAGCACCGGCGCTAATAGACACAGGATTCTTCTATTAAAACATCGGCTGTTGGTAGGGTGATCTCCCGGGAGTATAGGCAGGGAATCTCAGGTATTGGGAATACTTCTAAGTATGGGAGTTGTATATATATCGCCCGCCAAGCTTTAATTGGTATACATTGACATTGTTTATTGGTACGCCTACACTTAGCTAGACTCGCGGAGGCGTGCTTCCAGGTCGATTTGTGGCGAGTAACTGACTGGAATCTGACAGTTATCCTGATTACGAAAGGCACTGATGACACTGCTGGACCAAAATCGCTCTGATAACGAGCATCTTGATTCCCCTGCCTTGGAATGCGCCGGCCTGATAAAGAGCTTCAACGGCGTGGCAGCAGTGGCTGGCTTTGATCTGAGCATCCCCAAGGGCCAGATACTGGCCTTGCTGGGCCCCAGCGGCTGCGGCAAGACGACTGCCCTCAGACTCATAGCCGGATTTGAAGAGCCCGACGCAGGCGTCATATCCATCGGCGGAGACACCGTCAACAGCAACGGCGGACACACCCCTCCGGAACGCCGCCGGGTCGGCATGGTCTTCCAAGAAGGCGCGCTATTCCCGCATCTGACCGTCGAGCAGAACATCGCCTACGGGCTGCCGAAAGGCCAAGGACGCGATGAACGAGTTTCTCAGGTCCTTGAGCTGATCGACCTAACCGTCCAGCGGGACCGGATGCCCCACGAACTATCGGGCGGCCAACAGCAGCGAGTGGCCCTCGGCCGCGCCCTAGCCCCACAGCCAGATGTGTTGTTACTGGACGAGCCCTTCTCCAA
>Ga0315339_1001871_pt1 | contig 17090 bp, 29 predicted proteins | sample ASW17metaG_FD_204514 | JGI IMG/M metagenome (GOLD analysis project Ga0315339, IMG submission 204514) | Ammonia-oxidizing marine archaeal communities from Pacific Ocean, United States - ASW #17 | ecosystem: Environmental > Aquatic > Marine > Oceanic | place: USA: California | collected 2016-12-05
ACCGGTTGAAGGGAGCCGGCGGACGAGTGCGAGTCATTCCTCCGCTGGGCCATTCCGCTGGTCGCGAAGTTTTTGCCAATACTCCAACCGCTTACAGATATCCCGTTCAAATCCACGTTCAGCAGGCTGATAGAAAGCCTGGCGTGGCAGATCTTCCGGGAAGTAGTCCTGGCCTGAAAATCCGTCCTCCGCGTCAGGATCGTATTGGTATCCATTCCCGTAGCCGAGATCCTTCATCAAACCCGTCGGGGCATTGAGGATATGTTTGGGCGGCATCAGGGACCCGGTTTCGCGCGCTGCTCGGGTGGCCGCGCTCAGCGCACGATAGGCAGTATTGGATTTGGGCGCCGTTGCCAGATAGATGACGGACTGGGCAAGTGCTAATTCACCCTCCGGGCTGCCAATGAATTCGTACGCATCTTTTGCCGCCATTGACTGAAGAAGTGCATTGGGATCGGCGAGCCCGATATCTTCAACCGCGAATCGCACCAGTCGCCGTGCGATGTAGAGAGGCTCTTCCCCGCCCACCAGCATACGGGCAAGCCAATACAGCGCGGCATCGGCATCTGAACCCCTAAGTGATTTGTGCAAGGCGCTGATCAGGTTGTAGTGACCCTCCTGGGACTTGTCATAAAGGGGTGCCCGCTTTTGGACTGTCGACACCAACGCTTGGGTATCGAGCATCTTGCCGGATGAAAGTGTGAGGAGTTCCTCGGCGAGATTGAGCATGTAACGGCCATCACCATCGGCCATCGCCCGCAATGACCGCCGCGCATCCTCGTCAAGCGGCAGATGCTTGTCCTCGACCTCCTCTGCGCGCACCAACAACGTTTCAAGTGCGGCATCATCAAGGCGGTTTAGTACCAGGACTTGGCAGCGCGAAAGAAGCGCTCCATTGAGTTCGAATGACGGGTTTTCCGTCGTCGCCCCAATCAGCACAACGGTCCCATCCTCAACCACCGGAAGAAATGCATCTTGCTGAGATCTGTTGAAGCGGTGGATCTCGTCGACAAACAAAAGTGTCCCGCGACCCTCTACACGGCGGCTTTTCGCTGTCTCAAACACCTTACGGAGATCGGCCACGCCCGAAAACACGGCAGACAACTGAACAAAATCTAATCCGGTATGCTCGGCCAGCAATCGCGCGATGGTCGTCTTACCTGTACCCGGCGGGCCCCACAAGACGAGGGAATTGATCCGCCCGCCCGCAGTCATCCGGCCAATCGGACCATCCGGCATGAGCAGATGATTCTGCCCCACAACCTGGTCGAGCTTGGTCGGGCGCAGGCGGTCGGCAAGCGGGCGCGGCGCACCGTCGGAGAGGCCCGCCGCTTCGAAAAGAGAGCTCACGGCCTGACCACCACATTCAATTGGCGATCGTCACGCTTGAAAGCAATCCGCCATTCACCGACATCTTGCTTTGCGGCCGCCAGAACATCTGTGGTCTGCTGAATCTCGACATCATTGACCGATACGAGCACGTCGCCTGGCTTTAAGCGAAGTCTTCTCGCCGGGCTTCGTGCCGCCACATTAACGACGACAACGCCCCGGTGCATGGGATCGAACCCCATTTCTTCTGCAAACGCCGGTGACAGGTTACCGATCTGAGCGCCCGCGAGCGGACTCCGGCCTTCGATCCAGGTGAGATTCCGCTCGGGAACTTCCGGTGGCGGCTCCAGAACGACCTCGGTCTCAAGTATTTCTTTGCCGCGCAGCACGGTCAGGCTGACGATTGATCTTAAGGGACGGGTGGCGATCCGGAATTCCAACCCTTCAGGGTCGAGAATCTCGTGCCTACCGATCGCCTTAATGATGTCACCAACCATAATCCCGGCCTGTTCGGCTGGTCCCTGCGGATAGACGCCATTGACGAGGACACCACCAGGGCGATCGAGACCCCGCGCTATGGCGATGTCCGCCGTCACCGCTTGTCCGTTGGCACCAAGCCAGGGACGTATCACGGGGCCACCGCGTAACGCACTTTCGATTATCACCCGCACCATGTTGGCAGGAACCGCAAAACCGATTCCGACCGAGCCGCCCGACTTGGAGAAGATGGCCGTGTTCACGCCTGCGAGCCGGCCATCGAGCGCAACCATGGCTCCCCCAGAGTTTCCAGGATTGATGGCGGCATCGGTTTGAATGAAGTAGCGGTAATCGGCTGCGCCAACTTGCGTCCGCGCAAGCCCGGATACGATGCCGCTGGTTACGGTCTGGCCCACGCCGAACGGGTTCCCGATCGCCAGTACGATATCACCGACCTCGATCTCGTCTGAATCCAGGAGCTCCAGAAAGGGCATGGGCGACCCTCCAATATCGATCTGCAAGATCGCGAGGTCAGTGCGCTCGTCTGCCAGTACAACTCTTGCATCAAATTCCCGCCGGTCAGCCAAGGCGACCGTCACTTCGTCGGCGCCAGCAATCACATGGTGGTTCGTCACAATATAGCCATCGGCACGTATGATGACGCCGGACCCCAGAGAATTCGCGATGCGCTTTCGTGTCGCACCTGGCGGCAGCATGTCGCCAAAAAACTGGCGAAAGAAGGGATCAATGAACAACGGCGAGCGGTTTGCCTGACGGACCACCTTGCGTGCGTAGATGTTCACGACTGCGGGTGCCGTTTGGCGGACGAGGGGTGCGTAACTAAGTTGAAGCTCGGCCTGACTTGTTGGAACGGTTCGTTCCGCCGCACGCGCCCCCACGACAACGGTTACCGGTTGTCCTGACAGGAATAGCCCCGCTACAGACAACATTACGCAAGTGAAAGCGCCTATCCGCATACGTTTGCCAACATCCACGTTCGAAGGTCCCCGTGCCATAACTTTCGGGAGTCCTGCCCCAAATACAAAAAGAGGCAGCCTATTGCCGCCCCCGATCATCACGCTGCATCCTTGCGGTTGATAGAATCAGGCGGCGGCCTCCGCTATCTCTTCATCGTTTTGATCCGGTCCCGAATCGAGCCCTTTCGCATCGACATCCCGGTCAACCAATTCGATGAGGGCCATCGCGGCAGCATCACCGTAGCGATGTCCCTTGCGCATAACACGCGTATAGCCTCCGGCTCGCTCGGCATAGCGTTCCGACAAGGTCGTAAATAATTTTTCAACGAGGGCACTATCAGGAATCGATGCCAGGACTTGGCGGCGCGCGTGGAGACCACCCCTCTTTCCCAACGTGATCAAGCGCTCGACAACACGTCGGAGATCCTTCGCTTTAGGCAACGTCGTTTCAATCTGCTCGTGCTTAATCAACGCTGCGGCCATATTACGGAACATCGCGGCACGATGTGAACTCGTTCGATTCAGCCGGCGTCCTTGCTTGCGGTGACGCATTCCCGATAGCTCCCTTTACCGGTCCTTCTAGCGCTAGAAGGGTTCTTCCATTTTCTTGGCCAAGTTTTCAATGTTCTCGGGCGGCCAATTCGGGACTTCCATGCCCAAATACAGGCCCATTTGAGCGAGCACTTCCTTGATCTCGTTCAGCGATTTGCGCCCGAAATTTGGCGTACGCAACATCTCGCTCTCGGTCTTCTGAATCAAGTCTCCAATGTAGACGATGTTGTCGTTCTTCAAGCAATTCGCCGAGCGAACGGAAAGTTCCAGTTCATCTACCTTGCGGAGAAGGTTGCGGTTGAACTCTGGCTCAATTTGCTCTTCGATTTTCTCTTCTGTCTTGGGTTCTTCAAAATTAATGAAGAGTTGGAGCTGATCCTGGAGGATACGTGCCGCGTAAGCGACGGCATCATCCGGGGTGACAGTCCCATTTGTCTCTACGTCAAGCGTGAGCTTGTCATAATCGAGAATTTGGCCTTCGCGCGAATTTTCAACCTTGTAGGCGACCTTTCGGACAGGGCTATAAAGCGCGTCCACCGGAATAAGGCCGATCGGCGCTTCTTCGGAGCGATGGTGGGAGGCGGGAACGTATCCCTTCCCCGATTCAACGGTCAGTTCCATCGACAATTTAGCCTTTTCATCGAGGGTGCAGATCACCAACTCAGGGTTCATCACCTCAATATCATGGCCTGTTTCAATGGCACCGGCACGAACTTCTCCAGGACCTTTTGCCTTGAGGGTCATGCGCTTCGGTCCTTCACCGTGCATTCGGAGCGCCAGTCCCTTCACGTTGAGAACGATGTCTGTTACATCCTCCCGGACACCCTGGATCGACGAAAACTCGTGCAGGACTCCATCAACCTGAATGGATGTCACGGCAGCGCCATGCAACGACGATAGAAGAATTCGGCGCAGTGCGTTGCCCAAGGTCAGGCCGAAGCCCCGTTCAAGCGGTTCTGCGACGACAGTCGCGACCTTCTGGCTATCGTGATCAGCCTCGATCACCAGCTTGTTCGGTTTGATGAGTTGAAGCCAATTCTGCTGGTTGACGCGTTCACTCTGCATAGTCAATGGAGAGTTCTTTCCTGAAATTCGAGAACGCCAAATGCGCTCCACCTGAGTCTATTTGGATCAGCCGACGAGTACCCCGGGCGGCTGGACTTCGTTATACCCGGCGCCTCTTGGGGGGCCGACAACCATTATGCGGGATAGGGGACACGTCCTTAATCGTGGTGACCGTGAACCCAACCGCCTGGAGCGAACGAAGCGCCGATTCACGCCCCGAGCCTGGCCCCTTCACACGCACTTCCAATTGCTTAACACCGTGTTCCATCGCTTTGCGGCCAGCATCCTCAGCGGCAAGCTGGGCCGCATACGGTGTCGACTTCCGCGATCCCTTGAATCCCTGCTGGCCTGCGGACGCCCAGGCGATCGTATTGCCCTGGACGTCAGCGATCGTGATCTTCGTGTTATTAAACGTGGAATTCACGTGCGCCACCGCAGAAGTGATGTTCTTCCGTTCGCGGCGCCTGACTCGCGTCGTGCCCTTCACCATATTTCCGTCCTTAGTCGCCCACTTTTTGGCAAGTGGGAGAAGCCTAAATTATTTCTTCTTACCTGCGACGGAGCGCGCCGGCCCCTTACGAGTGCGGGCGTTTGTGTGAGTCCGCTGGCCGTGGACAGGAAGACCGCGACGATGCCGAATTCCGCGGTAGCAGCCCAGATCCATCAACCGCTTAATGTTAATTGCCCGTTCGCGCCTTAGATCCCCTTCGACCAAATATTCGCGATCGATGACCTCCCGAATCTGAATAACTTCCGCATCCGTCAGTTCGTTGACCCGCCTTTCCGTAGGGATTGATGCCTCCGTACAGATTTGCATGGCCTTGGTCCGGCCAATTCCGAAAATGTACGTCAGACCAATCTCGACCCGCTTGTTCGTCGGGATATTTACACCGGCGATTCGTGCCACGTTCGACCCTCAATTTTCAATGCAAAAAAGCGCAAGCCCCTGAGCCACCCAGGGGACGCCTCATCAACGCCTTCGGAAGGTAGAGGATTATTAGGATTTTCGCTCTTCAAGTCAACCGGTTAGGTGTTATTCATCAGTAATTCTATTTCAAGCTCCAAATTCTTGATATCCGCCATCGCATCGACAGATTTAAGAATGCTTTTTTCCCAGAAAAATGGCAAAAGTGGCTTAGTTAGCGCGTGATAGTCTTCCAAACGGTGGCGGATCGTCTCGGGATTATCATCAGCACGGCGCCGAAATCGTTGTGCACCGCAGACATCGCAGATGCCATCGCGACTGAGAGGCTTGTTCAAGTCGTGATATCCCTCGCCGCAGCGTGCACAAGAAAACCGGCCTGAAATCCTTTCAACCATCATTTCATCATCAGCTTCAAACAAGATGACCATATCAAGCGCCATTCTGCGCCCGGCCAACAGTTTGTCGAACATTTCGGCTTGCACAAGAGTACGGGGAAACCCATCAAGTATGACGCCGCCGGCACAGTCTGGCTCGCTAATTCGTTCGGCGACCAAGGCCACAATTAGGTCGTCGGGAACTAAGTCCCCGGATGCCATGCGTTCGCCGACCCGCAGACCGACATCAATTTGAGCTTCAACAGCGGCACGAAGCATGTCACCCGTGGATAGTGCCTTGAGGCCAAATTTCTCCTCCATGATCCTGGCCTGCGTTCCTTTTCCGGAAGCAGGTGGACCAACGAGCACAATTATCAGCGGTTGCGACCTCTGAGCCTCGATTTTTTGATCAGCCCCTCGTATTGGTGCGCAAGCAAATGGGAGTGTACCTGCGCGACCGTATCCATGGTCACCGTAACGACGATGAGCAGCGACGTGCCACCAAAATAGAATGGAACCGCATACTGGGAAATGAGGAGCTCAGGCAGCAGGCATACGATCGTAAGATATGCGGCGCCAACACAGGTCAATCGTGTCAGCACGTGGTCAAGATACTCGGCAGTGTTTTTACCCGGGCGAATTCCAGGAATAAACCCACCATATTTCTTCAGGTTATCCGCCGTGTCCGCCGGATTAAAAACCACCGCCGTGTAGAAAAACGCGAAAAACACGATCCCGCCCAAATAGAGGCTTAGGTACAAGGGCTGTCCGCGGCCCAACAGTGACGTCACGGTTGTCAACCACTCAGGTCCGCCCGCGGCGCCGAAACTCGCCAGTGTGATCGGCAGCAACAGCAGCGAAGATGCGAAAATCGGTGGAATCACGCCAGCAGTATTAAGCTTGAGCGGCAGATGCGAGTTGTCTCCACCGAACATTTTGTTACCGACTTGGCGCTTCGGATACTGAACAATGATGCGTCGCTGAGCCCGTTCCATGAAAACGATGAATGCGATCGTCGCAACGGCCATAACCATCAAAAAGAGGATGAACAAGGTCGATAGGGCGCCGGTACGGCCCAGCTCCAGCGTGCTGACCAAAGCGCTAGGAAGCTCCGCCACGATGCCTGCGAAAATGATCAGCGATATTCCGTTACCGACGCCGCGTGCCGTTACCTGTTCGCCCAGCCACATCAGGAAAACGGTCCCGCCAGTGAGCGTGACAACGGTTGTAATTCTGAAGAAGGGCCCCGGATCGATGACGGCACTGCCGGAGGATCCCGTCATACTTTCCAGGCCCACCGAAATCCCGTAGGCCTGGATCGTCGCCAAAACCACGGTGCCATAGCGCGTGTACTGGTTAATCTTTTTGCGACCCTGCTCGCCTTCCTTTTTCAGCTGTTCAAGCTGCGGAGATACCGTCGTCATCAACTGCATGATGATCGATGCAGAGATGTAAGGCATGACATTGAGCGCGAATATTGCCATGCGCCCCAGCGCACCGCCGGCGAACATGTCGAACATGCCTAGGATGCCGCTCTGCTGCTGGCGGAATATATCGGCGAGGATCGCGGAATCGATTCCAGGCAGGGGAATATATGTCCCCAAACGGTAAATGATCAGGACGCCCAGCGTGAACCAGAGTCGCCGCTTGAGCTCCGTCGCCTTCGAAAAGGCTCCAAAGTTAATATTGGCGGCGAGTTGTTCCGCGGCTGATGGCATGATTCAGATATTACTCAGAGTTTGAGTCCGAATCCGCAGTCTCGTCTTCCGCTGTCGCCGCTTCCCCAGTGCTTGCATTTTCAGGTGCTTCAGCTACGGCCTTTTCGTCCTCGTCCGGCTTCGCGGCCTTTGCCTTTTTCGGTTGCCGGCCCTTCTTGAGACTGACGTCGGCTTTCGGCTTCCGGAGAATCGTCACACTGCCGCCGGTCTTTTCAACGGCCGCTTTGGCGCCGGCCGAGGCCCACTCGACCTCGATCTTTAGCTTCGCGGAGAGCTCACCCTTACCCAAAAGCCGAACGCCGTCCCGCAATTGGTTCACGATCCCGGCTTCGACCATGGTTACCGCTGAAATCGGCTTCGCCGGATCTAACTTTCCCGCGTCGACGGCGGCCTGCAGACGGCCGATGTTCACGGCTGCAAACTGCTTCCGAAATATGTTGTTGAAACCGCGCTTGGGCAACCGACGGTGAATCGGCATTTGACCGCCCTCGAATCCCTTTAGCGCGACACCACTCCTGGACCGCTGGCCTTTGTCACCACGACCGGAGCGCTTTCCTGTGCCGGAGCCGATTCCGCGGCCCACCCGCGACCGATTGCGGACGGAGTTTGCGCTGTCAGCAATTTCGTTGAGTTTCATCACTCGCTCTCTGCCCTTCACTAACCAGCATCTTCCACACGGACGAGGTGATGCACCTTATTGATCATGCCCCTTACCGACGGTGTGTCTTCAAGTTCTCGCGTGCGGTGCATCTTGTTCAGGCCCAGTCCGATCAAGACTTGACGTTGCCAACTCGGTCGCCCAATGGCGCTTCGAACCTGTGTGACTTTCAGTGTTTCACTCTTTGCCGCCATCGATTACTCCCTGGCCTCTTCGGAGGCCTGACTCCGCCGCCCCACAATATCACCGACCTTCTTACCGCGCTTTGCCGCCGCGAAACGCGGCGACATGACGCGGCCCAGCGCGTCGAACGTTGCTTTGATCATGTTATAGGGATTCGACGTACCGATAGATTTGGTTACGACATCCTGTACACCCAAGGTCTCAAATACCGCCCGCATGGGTCCGCCGGCGATGATGCCTGTTCCTGGAGGCGCCGCCCGCAAGACCACGCGTCCTGCGCCAAACCGTCCCTGAACGTCGTGATGCAGTGTCCTGCCTTCACGCAATGGGACACGGATCATGTTGCGTTTTGCCTGCTCGGTTGCCTTCCGGATCGCCTCGGGAACTTCACGTGCCTTGCCGTGCCCAAATCCAACGCGACCTTTTTGGTCACCGGCAACCACCAGCGCCGCAAATCCAAAGCGACGCCCGCCTTTTACAACCTTCGCGACGCGATTGATGCTGACCAACTTGTCAACAACTTCACTTTCACCGCGATCGCCAAATGTTGCTGCCATATCCCGTTCTCCCCACTAAAACGTAAGACCGCCGGCGCGCGCGGCTTCGGCGAGCGCCTTGACGCGACCATGAAAGAGGTAGGTACCGCGATCGAACACAACCTCAGCTACACCCGCCGACTTGGCCCGGCTGGCAATGAGTTCACCGACCTTGATCGCAGCAGCAACGGAACTACTCGATTGTCCATCAGCGCGGATGTCACCGTCGAGTGTCGACGCTGACGCCAGGGTGAGTCCCTGAACATCATCGATTACTTGCACGTAAATATGCTTATTCGAACGATATACTGAAAGGCGCGGACGCCCGCGTCCCGCAGCGCGCAGATGGTGACGGACACGGCGTGCCCGGCGTTTAATCAGTGCTTCGCGTTTGGCCATGCTGATTACTTCTTTTTCCCTTCCTTGCGGAAGACATACTCGCCCACATACCGGATGCCTTTGCCTTTATATGGCTCCGGCTTACGATACGATCGAATCTCGGCTGCGACCTGACCAACCCGTTGTCGGTCCGCTCCAGAGACCGCAACCGCCGTCGGCCGCTCGCATTTGATCTCGATGCCCTCTGGAATGGGATAGTTAATTTCGTGGCTGTAGCCCATCTGCAGATTGAGCGTCCGGCCTTGTACGGCTGCCCGATATCCAACCCCAATGATCTCGAGCTCCACCAAAAATCCCTCGGAAACACCCCGAAGGAGATTATCCACCAGCGTCCGCTGCATGCCCCACATCGTTCGAGACCGCTTGGAGTTGTCACGCGGCTTGACGACGATCACGTCATCTTCCATGGATGCCAGCACTTCGTCTACCAGCGTCATCGACAGCTCACCTTTGGGGCCCTTGGCCGTCACTTCCCGCCCGGCAAACTCCACAGTTACGCCTTGAGGGACTGGAACAGGTTGTTGTCCAATACGAGACACAATCTCACCTAAATCACGTTACACAGGACTTCGCCACCGACGTGTTCGGCACGTGCTTCCGAATCAGAGAGCACGCCTTTCGGCGTCGAAAGGATCGCAATACCGAGGCCGTTCAAAACACGTGGCAGATCGCCGATTGATGAATACACGCGCTGCCCAGGCCGCGAAACCCGGGTAATCGTCCGGATAACCGGTTCCCCTTCGTAATACTTAAGCTCAATGCGAATTTCAGGCTTACCGCTATCCCCCTGCATCCGCTCGTAGTCGCGGATATAACCTTCGCGCTTCAACACATCCAGTACGTTCGCTCTCATATTGGATGCCGGACTCGTGATCGAATTCAGGTTGGCCCGCTGACCGTTGCGGATTCGCGTCAGCATATCGCCCAAAGGATCGGACATTGTCATACCGGCACCCCCCTACCAGCTCGACTTAACCATACCGGGAATTCGGCCTTCCGAAGCCAGCGTTCGCAGCGCGATACGCGACATTCGGAGCTTGCGATAATATGCGCGCGGACGCCCGCTGATCTCGCAGCGGTTGCGCACGCGCGTGGCAGAAGAATTCCGTGGAAGTTCGGCCAACTTCAGGCGCGCAGCAAATCGATCTTCCTGCGGCAAAGACTCATCGACCGCCGCATTCTTCAACCGCTCTCTCTTCACGGCAAATTTATCAACCAGTTTCTGCCTCCGCCGGTTCTTCTCGATTGCGCTTTTCTTGGCCATGGTGCCGTCTATCCTTTTGCAGTCCGGTCCGGGACGTCCGCCCGCCACACTCAGTTCATGAAGGGCATGCCAAATCCGGCAAGCAATGCTCTCGCTTCATCGTCAGTCTTCGCGGTCGTTACCATCGCAATATCGAGACCGCGTACGGAGTCAACCTGGTCGTAGTCAATTTCCGGGAATACGATCTGTTCCCGCAATCCAAGGGAAAAATTACCGCGGCCATCGAAACTTTTTGGTGAAACTCCACGGAAGTCACGAACGCGCGGCAGTGCGATATTTACCAGGCGATCCATAAATTCGAACATGCGCTGACGGCGCAGTGTCACCTTAACGCCGATCTCCATGCCTTCGCGCAGTTTGAAGTTTGAGATCGATTTCCGCGCCTTGGTAATGACGGGCTGCTGTCCGGCAATTGCCGTGAGTTCCACAAACGCGCTCTGGATGACCTTCGAATCCTTGACGGCATCGCCCATCCCCATGTTGAGGACAATCTTATCGAGCTTTGGAATGCGCATCGGATTCTCATATCCGAAGCTTTCCTGCATAGCCGCCTTCACGACGGTATCATAGTGCTGTTGCATACGGGTCATGGCTAAGCTCTATAAATCTACGACTTCACCAGATTTCTTCGCGAACCGCACCTTGCGGCCGTCGTCGAGAAATTTAAATCCCACGCGCGTTGCTTCTCCGGTCCTCGGATCAACAAGCGCCACATTCGAAATTGCTAGTGCCGCCTCTTTCTCCACGATGCCGCCGGGGTTCCCCGTCTGAGGTCGGGTGTGACGCTTGACTAAATTGATGCCTCGGACCAGGACACGTTTGTCCTTGCGCTGGATCCGTAAGACTTCGCCCTTCTTGCCTTTTTCGCGACCACTCAGCACGATAACTTGATCGCCCATGCGAATTTTCGACGCCCCAGCCATCACAGGACCTCAGGGGCGAGGGAAATGATCTTCATATGCTGTTTGGCCCGGAGTTCGCGTGTGACCGGCCCAAAAATCCGGGTTCCAATCGGCTCGCCTTGCGGGTTGATAAGCACCGCTGCATTCCGATCGAAGCGAATTGCACTGCCATCCGATCGCCTGATTTCCTTGGCGGTCCGCACGACGACGGCCCGGTGCATGTCGCCCTTCTTGACGCGGCCGCGCGGGATCGCTTCTTTGACGCTCACAACGATAACGTCACCGACAGACGCGGTGCGCCGCTTCGAACCACCAAGAACCTTGATGCACTGGACCCGACGGGCGCCCGAATTGTCGGCCACTTCTAAATTTGTTTCTGCCTGTATCATATCGTCATTCTATCCATTGCCGTCGATCCCGTGGCCATCAATCATTGACCCGCTTCCGCGAGAACCTCCCAGGTCTTGAGCTTGGAGACGGGCCTACACTCCTGAATCCGTACAATGTCGCCGATGTTGTGCGCATTCTCAGGGTCGTGCGCGTGGTATTTCTTGCTGCGGCGAATAATCTTCTTGTAGAGCGGGTGCCGGACGCGGCGCTCGACACGAACAACAATGGTCTTGTCAGCGGAGTCGCTCACCACGACACCCTGTAAAATTCGCTTCGACATTCCGTCCCTCCTAGGACGCTGGGCTCGATGCCGCGTTGAGCATCGTCTTCACACGCGCGATGTCGCGCCGCACTTCGCCAATTCTTGCGGTGTTCTCAAGCTGTCCCGATGCTCTTTGAAATCTCAAGTTGAAGAGTTCCTTCTTTGAATCGAGAAGAAGATCATTGAGCTCGTCAGCCGTCTTGCCACGCAATTCTTCAGGTTTCACGTCAACTACCCTCCGTGCGACTGACAATTCTGGTCAGCACGGACAGTTTGGCCGCGCCGCGTGTCAGGGCCTCGTGCGCAAGCGCAGAAGGTACGCCACCGAGTTCAAACATTATCCGCCCCGGCTTAATGCGGCACATCCAGAACTCCGGCGACCCTTTTCCCTTACCCATGCGCACTTCGGTCGGCTTGGCACTCACCGGAACGTCGGGAAATATGCGGATCCATACGCGACCAGTACGCTTGATATGGCGTGTTATCGCGCGACGACAAGCCTCGATCTGGCGCGCCGTGATGCGACCTGGGGTCGTTGCCTTGAGCCCGAACGTCCCGAATGTGAGCGAACTCCCGGTGGAGGCCATGCCGTGGATTCGGCCCTTGTGTGCCTTGCGGTATTTGGTGCGTTTAGGCTGTAACATCGGTTTGCTTTCGTCCCGGCCGTATGCTTATCGCTGCGTCTGCTGATCGGCGAGCAGCTTGTCCTGTGCCATCGGATCGTGGGCCAGGATTTCTCCCTTGAAGACCCAAACCTTTACGCCGCAGGTCCCGTAAGTCGTAAATGCCGTTTTCTGGCCGTAATCAATATCGGCCCGCAGGGTATGCAGCGGCACGCGCCCCTCGCGGTACCACTCGGTGCGGGCAATTTCCGCTCCGCCTAGGCGGCCACCGCAATTAATTCGAATGCCTTGGGCGCCAAGGCGCATGGCCGATTGGACAGCGCGCTTCATGGAGCGCCGAAAGGCGACGCGGCGCTCAAGCTGTTGTGCAATGTTCTCGGCAATCAGATTGGCATCAATCTCTGGCTTGCGGATTTCGAGAATATTGAGGTGTACCTCGCTGCCCGTCATTTCAGAAAGCTTGGCACGCAGCCGCTCGATGTCGGCACCCTTCTTTCCAATGACGACACCCGGACGCGCCGTGTGGATCGCCACACGTGCCTTCTTTGCGGGTCTCTCGATGACGATCTTGCTGATTCCGGCCTGCGAGAGCTGACTTTCAAGGAACTTCCGAATGCTCAAGTCCTCATGCAGCAACCTGGCGTATTCGCCTTTTTCCGCATACCAGCGGGAATCCCACGTTCGGTTTATCCCCAGCCGCATGCCGATCGGATTGACCTTTTGACCCATCAGGTTGTCTCCTCGCGTTCGCGAACGACAAGCGTGAGTTCGCTGAACGGCTTGTGTATTCGACCGACGCGACCTCGCGCCCTGGGTTGCCAGCGCTTCATCACGAGCCCCTTACCGACGCTCGCCTCGGCAACGTAAAGCTGATCGACGTCGAGTTGGTGGTTGTTCTCGGCATTTGCGATCGCCGACTGGAGCAGCTTCTTCACGTCACCCGCGATGCGCCGTTTCGAAAATGTCAACTCCGCGAGTGCCGAATTGACGTTCTTACCCCTGATGATGCCCGCCACGATGTCGAGCTTACGCGGGCTGACACGGATATGCCGGGCCTTGGCCATCGCCTCGTTATCGGCGAGCCGCCGAGCATGTGATTGTTTACCCATGCCTAAGACCTTCGCGCCTTCTTATCTGCAGTGTGTCCGTAGTAGGTCCGCGTCGGAGAAAATTCTCCGAGCTTGTGACCGACCATGCTCTCATTGATGAGTACGGGAATGAACTTATGACCATTGTGCACGCCGAACGTAAGACCGACGAACTGCGGCAGGATGGTCGACCGGCGCGACCACGTCCGGATGACATCTTTTCGTCCTGACTGCCGAGTCTCTTCTGCCTTCTTCAGCAGATAACCATCGACGAATGGGCCTTTCCATACTGAACGGGCCACAGTATTTCTCCTATCTCTTGTGCCGGCTGCGCATGATCAACCGGTCAGTCTTCTTGTTCGACCGGGTGCGCTTGCCTTTTGTTGGTTTACCCCACGGCGTAACCGGGTGCCGCCCCCCGGACGTGCGACCCTCGCCGCCGCCGTGTGGATGATCAATTGGGTTCATCGCCACGCCTCGTACCGATGGCCGCTTGCCCATCCAACGCTTGCGGCCGGCCTTGCCGAGCTTGATGTTCTTGTTGTCCGGGTTGGAGACGGCGCCGACGGTCGCCATGCATTCCGCCCGAACCATCCGTTGCTCGCCAGACCCGAGCCGCAACAACGCATAACCTGCATCCTTGCCGACGAGTTGGGCATAAGCACCGGCGGCTCGTGCCATCTGTCCGCCACGGCCAGGTTTCATCTCAATATTGTGAATGATCGTACCGACCGGAATATTCTGCATTGGCATGGAATTCCCCGGCTTCACGTCAACGCGTTCTCCGGAAATCACCGTGTCTCCGACAGAGAGCCTCTGAGGCGCCAGAATGTAAGCCGTCTCGTCGTCCGAGTACCTCACAAGAGCCAGGAAGGCGGAGCGGTTGGGGTCATATTCGAGGCGTTCGACTTTGGCGGGGACGTCATATTTTCGCCGTTTGAAATCGATGATGCGATAGCGCTGCTTGTGGCCGCCACCAATACGCCGGGCCGTAATCCGGCCGCCGTTATTCCGTCCGCCCGACTTGGATTTGCCTTCCGTCAACGATTTGACCGGCTTGCCCTTCCACAAATCGGATCGATCCACCAACACCAGCTGACGCAGAGACGGCGTGATCGGTCTAAATGATTTCAGCGCCATCTCTTAAATCCCCGTCGTCACGTCGATGGATTGGCCGTCTTCCAAAGATACGATCGCTTTCTTGTACGCTGCCCGACGTCCCAATCGTCCGCGGAAGCGCTTTTGTTTACCTTGTTGGCGCAGGGTATTCACAGCCTTCACCTTGACCTCGAATAACCCCTCGATGGCTGCCTTGATCTCGGGTTTTGTAGCATCCATGGCGACCCGAAACGTCACCTGGGAATGCTCCGAACCCAGCGTCGCCTTCTCCGTGATCACCGGACTGCGAATGACGTCGTACATCCGTTCCCGACTGATATTGGCGGATCTCATGCCAGCCGTGCCTCCAAATGCTCAATGGCCGACTTCGTCAACACCAGGGTGTCACGACGCAGGATGTCGTACACGTTTGCGCCCTGCTGAGGTAGCACATCACACTGCGGAATATTGGACGCCGCACGCAGGAAATTCGCATCAACTTCGGGGCCGTCGATGACCAACACGGAACCCCAACCAAGTTTGTCGAGTTTCGCAGCCAGAGGATTGGTCTTTGGCAGATCAAGCTTGGCCTCGTCAATCACGATCAGTTTGCCGTCTGCGGCCTTGGCCGACAGCGCCGTCCGGAGGCCGAGTTTCCGCACCTTTTTGGGAAGAGCGGTGGCATGATCACGCACCACCGGTCCAAACGTGATGGCACCACCCCGGAACTGTGGTGACCGGCGGCTACCGTGCCGCGCTCGTCCCGATCCCTTTTGCCGCCAGGGCTTGGCGGTAGTGCCGCTTACCTCACTGATGCCACGCGTCTTATGGGTCCCAGCCCGCCGTTTGGCGAGTTGCCATTTGATGACTCGATTCAATATATCGGTGCGCACCGGCACGCCAAAGATCTCGTCGTTGAGCTCGACGGTCCCTGCAGCCTTTGAATCAAGAGTGGTCACTTTGGCCTGCATCGACCCTAATCCTTACTCTCGGTTGCTTCGCCCCAATCCTGGACGACTCCTTCAACGGCCTCCGGCTCGGGGTCGGTTGCCTGTTCCGCTTCGCCATCCGATGCGGCCGCCTGGTCCTCCGCATCGGCTGCCCCCGCCGCCAAATCACCCTTCAGGCCCGCAGGCAGCGGCACGTCATCCGGAAGTTTCTTCTTCGTCGAGTCCGTGACACGAATCCACGTACCTTTTGCACCTGGCACACCGCCTTTGACCAGGATCAAGCCTTCTTCCGCATCGGTCGCTACGACCTCAAGGTTTTGAACGGTTACCCGCTCGGCACCAAGATGGCCCGCCATCTTCTTGCCTTTGAAAACCTTGCCCGGATCCTGGCACTGACCCGTTGAACCATGGGAACGGTGCGAGATGGAAACACCATGACTCGCCCTGAGACCTGAAAAATTGTGTCGCTTAATGACACCGGCAAACCCTTTGCCGATGCTGACGCCGGTCACATCGACGTATTGGCCCGCGGTGAAGTGGTTTGCCGATAACTCAGACCCCACCGCTACCAAGTTGTCGCCCGACACCCGAAACTCGCCGACTTTCCGCTTCGGCTCGACCTGGGCCTTCGCGAAGTGACCCCGCATGGCCTTGGAAACATTCTTGACCTTGGCCTGCTCGGCGCCGAGTTGTACGGCATCGTAGCCGTGCGACTCAGTCGTCCGCTGGGCGACGACCTGACACCCATCCAGTCTGAGAACGGTCACGGGTACATGTCCCCCGTCGTCCTGAAAGACGCGCGACATCCCGACTTTTCTTGCGATGACGCCAGTGCGCATTTCCGGGCCTCAGACCTTGATCTCAACGTCGACACCGGCCGCCAGGTCGAGCTTCATCAAAGCGTCAACCGTTTCCGGCGTGGGATCGACAATATCAAGCAGACGGCGATGCGTTCGAATCTCGAATTGTTCACGGGACTTCTTATCGATGTGGGGTGACCGCAAGACCGTGTAACGTTCAATCTTAGTGGGAAGCGGGATGGGTCCGCGGACATGCGCACCCGTCCGTTTGGCGGTGCTGAGTATCTCACTCGCCGAAACGTCGAGCACCCGATGGTCGTACGCCTTCAAGCGTATGCGGATGTTTTGGTTCATCATTACCTTTGCTCCCCGCGAAGATTCCGAAACGGTGTTCGCGTCACCGCGCTGAATGTTCCTACTCGACGATTTTGGCGACGACGCCGGCGCCGACCGTGCGACCTCCCTCACGGATAGCGAAGCGTAACCCCTCGTCCATCGCGATCGGCTGGATCAACTCAAC
>Ga0315339_1001872_pt1 | contig 17089 bp, 11 predicted proteins | sample ASW17metaG_FD_204514 | JGI IMG/M metagenome (GOLD analysis project Ga0315339, IMG submission 204514) | Ammonia-oxidizing marine archaeal communities from Pacific Ocean, United States - ASW #17 | ecosystem: Environmental > Aquatic > Marine > Oceanic | place: USA: California | collected 2016-12-05
GATCCCACAGATGGCAGTCTAGTATCTTCAAATGTTACTAAAGGTGATATAGCAGGAGATACGCTTGGTGACTTCATTCCCGGAGAGGATAAATTTCAATTTATATCTTCAGAGTTTGGTAATTTAGCTACAGGGACCTTATCGAGTAGTAGCTTTACCAGCCTACAAGCGTCGAACGCCCAGTATGACGGGACAAATTCAGGGAAATCTGGGGCAATTTTTATTTATGATAATACAAACACATTATATTTTGATCCAGATACTAGCGCCGCGGGGTACACGGTTATTGCTCAGACACAATCGGGTATTAGTGTAGCAAATACAGATATCGATATTGTATCTTCCTGAGGAGTATCCTTACTTGGATACTTTAATAGGCATCTCAAGTTTAACCTAATATATCCCATTTTCTTCGCAGCTTGGCTAAATTATTCCAGCCAAACGGCACTGTCAGACCAAATCAACTTGATGTGGGGAGGGGTGATCCCTAGCCTCGGCTAATAAAAAATCCCTTCCGCTATTTTAAAAGTTTGCCCAGGATTATCCGCCTCGAGGAACTTCTGAATCTCTACTTCAAGCCTTTGCTTAAACTCTTCATTATTCATGGACACCCGCCAGGCGCGAACTTCCTCGATCGCCTTTTCTTCCAGCGCATCACCCAGTTCGAAAAGGCGGTATATACACGAAGATTGGTTTGAAAATTCTGGTGCAGGCGCGCACGTTGAGGTTAGGCGTTAAACGCATTGGGATTGGGCGTTGAAAGAGAGTATGTGAGAAAGAGGGAGTTGAGAGCGCGATGAAATTATCGACATTTGCACTGCGTCACGAGGTCAACCGCCTGGCTTCTACGACTGCGCCCTTTGGCGCACGTGCCGAGGAAATTCTTGGTGCGGCGGCCTTTGTTGATGCGCAGCGCGAAATCACCGCCTGGCCTGGTTATGCGCCGACGCCACTGATAGCGCTTTCCGGCCTGGCTGCGGCACTTGGCGTTGCGGCAATACACTATAAGGACGAAGGCCAGCGCTTCCGCTTGAAAAGCTTTAAGGCCTTGGGTGGTGCTTACGCAGTTTTAAAGGTCCTACGCCGCGAGCTTGCCCGCCGGGATATTCATATTAAGGGGGTAGAGGATTTGTTGGCGGACAACCATCGGACCGTGACGGGCGACATCACTGTATGCTGCGCCACGGACGGCAATCATGGACGCTCCGTCGCCTGGGCAGCGCAAATGTTTGGCTGTCGCTCTCTTATCTATCTGCATGAAGGAGTGAGCGCCGGGCGGGAGCGTGAAATTGCCGCTTACGGTGCCAAAATTTGCCGTGTCAGCGGTGGCTATGATGATTCGGTGCGCCGTGTGGCTGAAGATGCCGCGGCAAAGGGCTGGTTTGTTGTCTCCGATACTTCCTGGGAGGGTTATGAGGAAGTGCCGACCTGGGTAATGCAAGGCTATATGGTGATGGCGGATGAAATCAGCCGGCAATGGCCGGAATTTGAGCCCCATAGCCATCTCTTCATCCAGGGCGGTGTTGGCGGTCTTGCTGCTGGGGTTGCCGGCTATTTTTGGCGTGTTCAGGGCGCTCAGCGAGGGCGCAACATCGTGGTTGAGCCGGAGCCGGCCGATTGCATCACGCGCAGTATTATCGCCGGCAAGCCGGTTCCAGTGCCGGGCGATGTGGAGACCTTCATGGCCTGTCTGGCGGCGGCGGAGATGTCGCCGCTTGCCTGGGAAATTCTGCGTCATTGCGCTGACGACGCGCTCGTCATTCCAGATGATAGCGCTGCAGAAACAATGCGTCTGCTGGCAGAGGGCCTGGATGGGGATTGCCCTATCGTGGCAGGAGAATCAGGTGCAGCTGCAACGGCGGCGTTAATTGCCGCCGCAGGTAATGACAGCGTGCGCAAGGCGCTTCAACTCGGCCCGGATGCGCGTGTATTGGTAATCGGCAGTGAAGGTGCGACGGACGCGGCGATATACCACGCCGTGGTCGGGCGAACGCCGGAAGAAGTTGCCGACACGGCGTGAATTCAATAGAGCCGGTTTCCGGTAGCTCGGGCAATATAAAATAATCTATGTGGTGGTGATGTGTGGCTCGCAGCCAAGTTCCTGAGCGAGAGAACGGAATCGGCTCTGCACGACATCACCAACGAGAACATCGGCATGACCGGGTAGCTCAAGTTTCAATCGATCACCTTCACGCCGAAGCGCAGTTTGTTCGAGCAATGATATGACACCGCCGGAGAACGTATAGGCCAGCCGCATTGCGAGGCCGGCGGCCTTGGCGCGGCGCAGTTCAGCGCTATCCAGGAGGTCAGATAAATAGCGCTCTAGCAGACTCTTCTGCACTTTGGCGTGGCGCGAGGCAACGGCAAGCCCCATATAGGCTCGGCCCGGATGATCAACGCCAATCAGCGGATAGCGCAGAATACGTAATAAGGCATGCTCGGCGCGGTAATCCGGATGCTCTGACCATTCCAGATCGGCAAGCACACAAGCAGCACGGCGCAGACGCGCCTCACTGATAGTCTCGCCGGCGAATGCCGGCGTGGTCCAGCGAAATAGTGCTTCACCATCGGCGGTGGCGCGACCAGTCATGGCCGCCAAATTATGACAGGCCGCAATCAGCGGATCTTGTGCTTTCAAGGCATCCGGCAGGCGATTAAAAATCAGCCCTTCGCGCACGCCATAGGCCGAGAACAGAATGGTGGAGACGCGGGTTTGTTCAATCAACTGCTTCAACGCTGCATTTGCGAATGGCACGGAATCGGCCCTCTCTTCGGGAAAGCCGGCCAAGTTGGACAAGGCAGCCAGTGACAGGCTGGCGATTTCCTTGCTGAATTCAAGCGCCGAACTTGCCGTAATTTTATAATGGTGGGCAATGCTCAGCGGATAATTTATATGGCGCATATGCATACGAGCCCAGCTTCGCCACGCGCCGCCAACGGCATAAAAAGTTCCACCGCGCGCTGCCCCTAACCACGGCGTTTGGCGGAGATAATTTCCGATGCCCTCCCCGATATCAATATCATCGGGCCTTTGGGCGAAGCGGAGAGGCCCGATCGGCAGACTGGTCTGTTGCACATCCGTACCATTTTCAAGCTGGACGATTTCCAGGCTAGCGCCACCGAGATCGCCCATAATGCCGGTGGCTTGGGGAATTTCCGCAAGCACGCCCGAGGCTGACAGGCGAGCCTCTTCCGCGCCACTGATGATGCGCACTGGGAAGCCGCAATCACGCTCGACAGCAGCCGCGAATTCTGGCCCGTCCGCGGCCTCGCGTACGGCTGCTGTGGCAAAAGCGTTGATATCCATCACATTCATGGCCTGGGTGAGTGCGGCGAAGCGGTGGACGCTGTCGAGTGCCCGGGCGGCGCCCTCAGGGTTGAGGCGGCCGGTCGAATTTAGGCCCCGACCGAGGCCGCACAGAACTTTTTCATTAAACACGGGTATAGGCGCGCGCTTGGCCGCGTCATAGACCACCAAGCGAACGGAATTAGAGCCGATATCAATGACAGCGACAGGTTTGTTGGCGTCGAAGTTTTGCGCCTGGGCAGCAGGTGCAATCGCGCTGGGCATGATTAGAGCACCCCAATATTAAGGGTGGAAACATTAGAATAAATCATGTCTTGGAGGCCCACTTCATGGCATGTCGCGAGCGGAGTGTAATAGGCTTTAAGAGATTGGCAATAGGTTTGCGCAGGGCGAGGGGCGAGTGCATATATCCACCTTGCTGTGGTCTCGTCTTATGGCCTAACTTATCGGTAAAAGAGGAAATATCTTGTCAAATGATTGCACAAGTTAATAAGAACATCGTCAAGCTGCCGGAAAGCCAAATTCGCCAGATTATGGAACTTGGCCACCGCATAGAGGGCGTGATTCCTCTGTGGTTTGGTGAAGGCGATGAGCCGACGCCAGACTTTGTCAAACAGGCCGCGGTGCAAGCAATCAATGACGATAAAACATTTTACGTGCCGAACAGTGGCGTGCCGGAACTGCGCCAAGCCATAAGTGAATATATGAGTACGCTTTACAGCCGCGATATCGGTGTTGAGCGTATTACGGTATGTACCTCTGGCATGCATGGCATCATGTTAGCCTACCAGATGATTCTCGATCCCGGTGACAAGGTGGTGATCGTCAGTCCTATTTGGCCAAATGCCGCGCATGCCGCTGACGTGCTTGGCGCGAACCCTGAGACTGTAGCGCTGCAGGAAAGTAACGGTGAGTGGCAGCTTGATCTGAATACGCTATTTGCCGCATTAGGTGACGGTGCCCAAGGCCAGGGGGCCAAGGCGCTGTTTCTCAATTCTCCCGGAAATCCAACCGGTTGGATGGCGGATCGTAGTGAGCTTGAACAGATTCTTGGCTATTGTCGTCAGCACGGTATCTGGATGGTCTGCGATGATGTTTATGCCCGTCTGGTGTTTGACGGGCGCAAATTGGCGCCGTCCATCATCGAGCTGGCCGAGCCGGAAGACCGGGTGATTGTTATCAACAGCTTCTCGAAATCCTGGAACATGACGGGGTGGCGACTCGGCTGGATGACGGCACCGCCTGACCTCTTGCTCGACTTGGCAAAATTGACCGAATACAACATCGCCGGCCCGGCCACCTTTGTGCAGCATGCTGGCATCACGGCGATACGCTGCGGCGAGGCGCATGTAGAGAAATCACGCGCCGCTTTTGAGGAGCGCCGTAATCTTGTTTATCGCCGCCTCTCGGCAATGAACCGGATCGGCATGGTTAAGCCCAAGGGCGCCTTCTACGCCTTCTTTTCTGTTGAAGGGGAGAGCGATAGCCTCGCCCTAGCCAAACGAATTTTACACGAAGCGGGTGTGGGTTTGGCCCCGGGCACGGCTTTTGGCGCGGCGGGCGAGGGTTATCTTCGCCTCTGTTTTGCCGCCAGTCCGGCGCGGCTGAATGAGGCGATCGACCGTTTGGAACAGGTTTTGAGTTAAGGCGGAGGCAAAACTCCGAAAATATGGGAGACCGGTGATGAGCGGCAATGCGGCGGAAAGAGAATTAGTGGATCAGTCGCCTGGGTAGCCAGCCAGGGCAGAGAGTCTCACATCGGCATGATCATCATGACCGGCTTCTAACCTGGCCAGGCGCTTTCCCTCAGCGGGCGAGGAATATAGCTATGCTTTGGAGGGACTGGGGGCCGTTAGCACTACTTTGCCATGACACCAAATAGTCATAACACCTAACACCTAACACCTTACGGTTAAGTGGAGCGGGTGAGGGGAATCGAACCCCCGTCACAAGCTTGGGAAGCTTACGCTCTACCATTGAGCTACACCCGCAAAATATATATAAACCTTTGTATTACGACAATAATATTTGAATAAAAGACGGTTCTGTCTGTTGGTTAATTGACCAGTTTGAACAAAAACTTCCACGATCCTAGCATAATCTTGGCGTATTGAATTGCCTTGATTTTGCGCGTAGCAGTAACAGCGTTATTTTTCTCGTCTGTCCCAGCGTTTAATTTCGACCGGAAAATAGATGTTTCAACCTGAGTCGCTTCTGCGTCCGACCCTGGATGCGCAAAAATTCAAGCATGCTACACACACAGCCGATGGCCAGTTGCGGGCTAACGTGTCGTTCACCGGATTGCAGACCCTGTGGTTTAACACCGGAAGCTTGTGCAATGTAACATGCAAAAATTGCTATATCGAATCGAGCCCGCGTAATGATCGCCTAGCTTATCTGACACGGGACGATGTGGCCTTTTATCTGGAGGAGCTTGAGGGCGCAGCGTGGCAGGCTGAGGAAATCGGTTTTACCGGCGGTGAGCCGTTCATGAACCCTGATATCATTGCGCATTTACGTGATTGCTTGACGCGGGGCTATCGCGTCCTGGTGCTAACCAATGCCATGCGCCCATTGTTGAACTACAAAGCCGAGCTGTTGGCTCTGCAGGCGGAATTTGGCGCTCAGCTGATATTGCGGGTCTCGGTCGATCATTACAGCGCCGAACACCACGATATGGAACGTGGTACCGGCTCCTGGCCGCTGATGATGGAAGGGCTTTTGTGGCTGGCGCAAAATAGATTTCACCTGAATATTGCCGGCCGCACCCGCTGGCAGGAAAACGAGGCGGAGTTGCGCGCCGGATATGCCGCGCTATTCGCGCGCCATGAGATTGCTATTGATGCGTTAAATTTGGAGCAGTTGGTCTTATTTCCGGAAATGGATTCAACCAGTGACGTGGCTGAAATTACCACTGCATGCTGGGGCCTACTTGGCGTAAACCCGGGTAATATGATGTGCGCCAACTCGCGTATGGTGGTTCGGCGCAAGGGCGCAGAGCGTCCGGCGGTGGTGGCTTGCACCCTTTTGCCTTATGAGGCGGCATTTGAATTGGGAGGGACGCTGAGCGCTGCAACAAGCCAACCGGTCAGCCTTAATCATCCTCATTGTGCACGGTTTTGTGTGCTTGGGGGCGGCGCGTGTAGCGCATCTACCCCTTGACCACTGTGGAAATTCATGGTTTTAAGAAAACTCTATCGTGGTGATTTGAGCCGACCGGCTTGCGGCCACGTAAAATAAGCAGCTAAAAGGTCGAGCGCTTGCGAGCCCCGACCTGATGGTTGGGGCTTTTTTTGTAGGGGAATTTTGACATGGTGCAAAATACCAATTGCAACAAGAAAAAGTGGCGCCGGGCGACGCACCTAGTCCGTGGAGGAACGGAGCGCTCCAATTATGGCGAGACGAGCGAGGCGTTGTTTCTGACCTCTGGCTATGTCTATGACGGTCCGTCGGAAGCAGAAGCGCGCTTCAAGGGCGAGGCACCGGGTTTCGTCTATTCGCGTTTCGGCAATCCGACCGTCGCTATGTTTGAGCAGCGCTTGGCGCTATTGGAAGGGGCGGAGGCCTGCAAGGCGACCAGTACTGGCATGGCGGCAGTCTTCGCCGCCCTGATGTGCCAATTACAGGCCGGCGATCATGTTGTTGCGTCACGCGCGTTGTTTGGCTCCTGCCTTTATATCGTCAGCGAATTACTGCCTCGCTATGGCATTGAGACGACGCTGGTTGATGGCACGGATTTAGCCCAGTGGCGCGCCGCCTTTCGGTCCGATACACGCTGCGCTTTTCTAGAATCGCCCTCCAATCCAACGCTGGAAGTGATCGACGTGCGCGTCGTGGCCGAAATGGCGCGCCAATGCGGGGCGCGGCTGATCGTCGATAATGTATTTGCAACGCCCTTACTCCAGCCGGTTCTGGAGATGGGGGCCGATATTGTTGTTTACTCGGCGACCAAGCATATCGACGGCCAGGGCCGTTGCCTGGGCGGCGCTATACTCTCGAACCAAGACTTCGTCGATGATAAATTATTGCCATTTTTGCGCCATACCGGGCCCTCACTTAGCCCATTTAATGCCTGGGTTCTTTTGAAAGGATTGGAGACACTTGAGCTTCGTGTTGAGCGTATGTGTGACAATGCCTTAAATGTCGCCACATTTTTGGAAAAGAGCGGAGTGATGGCAAAAGTACTCTATCCGGGCCTTGAGAGCCATCCGCAGCATGCCTTGGTGCAGAGCCAAATGAGTGCTGGTGGCACGATTATCAGCTTTGAGACTCCGGGCGGCAAGGTAGCAGCATTTCAGCTGCTTGAACGTCTTAAATTGATCGATATATCCAATAATCTAGGCGATTCAAAAAGTCTGATCACCCACCCGGCGACCACCACCCACCAGCGGCTGCAGGCCGAGGAGCGGACGGTGCTTGGTATTTCGGACGGCCTGTTACGGCTTTCCGTCGGCTTGGAAGACCCTGAGGACATTAAGGATGATTTGTCTCAGGCCATGGGTCGCTAAATATTGAGCACATATGAGCATTGCGGCACTGGACAAAAGAGGCGTTGGGCCCAATATTACCTGAGGGTCTAGCAGGGCTTGGCACGAAAACTTGGAACAGAGCGCGGCGCGGACGAAATATGTATCAAGAATCAACAAATTCGGTTGAAATTACCGTGCAACCTTTTTATTTGGACGAGCAATCTGAGCCGGACAGTAGCCGCTATGTTTGGGGATATCATGTGACAATTCACAACCAGAGCAGCGTAACCATACAATTGCTGAACAGATATTGGCACATTACCAATGGGCTAGGCCAGGTTCAGGAAGTACGTGGGCCGGGCGTGATCGGCGAGCAGCCTGTGATGGCGCCGGGGGAAAGTTTTGAATATACCAGCGGCTGCCCGCTATCGACGCCATCCGGTATTATGGCCGGTTTCTACGAAATGGAAGTGGATAGCGGCGAGCGCTTTGAGGCGATCATCCCAACATTCTCGCTAGACGACCCAAACCAGCAAGTGAGGCTTAACTAAAATGGCGAATTTTTCGGTTTTTTTACGCTACTGTGGCTTGCGCGGCAGCATATAAGGCGATAGACATGGCCCGCGTATTTGCGCACCATTGGGGCTTCTTTGCCCGGGAGGTCTGCGCAGACGATATACCCACAGATTATCCCGTTCTATAGGAGAAGTGTTTTGAGCAAACACGACAAGGCCGATTCTGATGCGGCGAACAGCTCTGATTTCAACAAAAATCGACCGAGTAAAGAAGAAGCCTGCGAGGCTGTAAGAACACTGATCCGCTGGGCCGGCGATGATCCCGATCGTGAGGGTCTTTTGGATACGCCAAGCCGGGTCGTCAGGTCCTATGAGGAATTTTATTCTGGCTACCGTCAGGATCCGGTCAAAATTCTCCAGCGCACCTTTGAAGAAACCGATGGTTATGACGAAATGGTGGTGCTGAAGGGCGTTGAGATCAGCTCTCATTGTGAGCATCATATGGCGCCAATCATTGGTCGTGTGCATATCGGCTATTTGCCGGATAAGAGTGTTGTCGGCATCAGCAAATTGGCGCGCATTGTTGATGTCTATGCCCGGCGTCTGCAAATTCAAGAAAAGATGACGGCGCAAATTGCTGACGCGCTGAATGAGGTCATCAAGCCGCGCGGTGTCGGCGTTGTGGTTGAGGCGGCGCATCACTGCATGACCACGCGGGGAATTCAAAAGCGCGGCGTGTCGATGGTGACCAGCCGCATGTTGGGAATGTTCCGCTCTGATTCAAAAACACGGCGTGAGTTTCTCGCGGTCATCGGCCACGAAATTGGAAAAGTATCAAGCTAAGTAGGAAGCGATTGTTCACCCAAATGGCGTGCCGTGCGCCGACGGGTTAGCATAAACTCGATTCTATCCATTAGACTGGAGCACAGGCGCGATGGGCTCAGTTAAGGATTTTCGCCCCATCTTCTTTGTTATTGGGGTGCTGCTGACGACGGTCGCGCTGGCAATGATGTTGCCGGCGGTGGCCGACGGCATTGCGGGCAATCCCGATTGGCGCGTCTTCCTGGCGGCCGGCGTATTTACGCTCTTCATCGGCGTTACCATGACCCTGGTCAACCGCACTGGTGAGGCCAACCTCACGGTTAAGCAGGCGTTCATTCTGACCACTTTCAGCTGGGTCATCATTTCGGCGTTCGCCGCCCTGCCGTTTGTCTTTTCCAACCTTGGATTAAGTTATGCGGACGCCTATTTTGAGGCGATGTCCGGCCTGACCACCACCGGCTCGACCGTCATCAGCGGCCTCGATAATGCGCCGCCCGGAATTTTACTGTGGCGTGCCGTGCTGCAGTGGTTGGGTGGCATCGGTATCATTGTGACGGCAATCGCCATTCTCCCGATGCTCAGAATCGGCGGTATGCAGTTGTTCCGCGCCGAATCCTCAGATCAGTCGGAGCGTGTATTGCCGCGTACAGCGCAGCTTGCCGGCGCTATTTTTTTAGTCTATCTGGTGCTGACGATTATCAATGCGCTGGCTTATTGGATAGCTGGTATGACGCCTTTTCAGGCCATCTGCCATGGTATGACCACCATTTCGACGGGCGGCTATTCCACCTCCGACCGCTCGTTTTCCCTGTTTGATAGTCCGGCCATTGAGGGCATCGCCATTGTCTTCATGATATTGGGGTCGCTGCCGTTTGTGCTTTATCTCCATGCGGTACGCGGCGGTGCCAAGCGCTTGTGGCGCGATACACAGGTGCGTTGGTTTATGGGCATCGTACTGGCTGCGGTGATCGCGCTTTCGGGTTGGCAATGGCTGGCGGGCGGTATGACGATCGACAATGCTGTGCGCTACGCCTCTTTCAACGCTATCTCGGTTTTAACTGGTACCGGCTATTCTTCCGCTAATTTTGGGGGCTGGGGTAGTTTTGCTCTACCGGTTTTCACCGTGCTGATGTTTGTCGGGGGCTGCACCGGCGGCACCACCGGCGGCATCAAAGTGTTTCGCTTTCAGGTGCTCTACGCCACCGCGCGAGTACAAATTCATCAATTGATCCAGCCGCACGGCGTTTTTCCGATGAAATATAACAGTCGCCCCATTCCGGAAACGGTGCCGGGCGCGGTGATGGGGTTCTTTTTTCTGTTCATTGTCAGCTTTGCCCTGTTGGCAATGGCGCTTTCGTTAATGGGCCTTGATTACATCACCAGTATTTCCGGCGCCGCCACGGCGCTGGCTAATGTTGGCCCGGGTCTTGGCTCGATTATAGGCCCGAGCGGCACCTTCCAGCCACTGCCGGATGCTGCTAAATGGCTGCTCTCTTTCGCCATGCTACTGGGCCGCCTAGAACTCTTTACCGTCCTCATCCTCCTGGTCCCCCAATTCTGGCGGGATTAAATTAAGAGTTTGAGGGTTCCCTCCGCCCGGTGAGGAAAGCTTTGAGGCGGGCGAAGAGGGTGGCAAGATCAGCCTGTATGACGAGTAGGATCGGCACTAAAACGAGGACGATGACGGTAGACCCAAGCAGGCCAAATACGATGGTGACGGCCATGGGTTTAAGGAACTGCGCCTGCAGGCTGGTTTCGAATAAGAGTGGCAATAGGCCAAACATGGTGGTAACGGAGGTGAGGATAACGGCGCGTAATCTGTCACGAGAGCCACCGATGACGGCGTCTATGAGAGGTTCCCCGGCGCGCAGCCGACCTTCAATAGCGCGCACCAGAATAATCGAATCATTCACCACAATGCCGGACAGGCCCAAAATAGCGACGAGGCTCAGTACCGAGACATCAAAGCCTAATATAAGATGCCCCAATATGGCGCCGACGATACCAAACGGGATGACCGCCATGACAAAAATTGGCCGAGCATAGCTTGAGAAAATACCTGCTAAAATCATGTAGATGGCGATCATCGCGATCAGGGCGCCGAGTTTCATATCGCCGAGGGTACGCTGCTGCTCCTCTGCCTTACCGCGGAATTCCACGTTGACGTCATGCTTGCGCGCCAGAGCCTGCAGCCCCTCCAATTGCATGGCTTGAATAATCTGATCGCTGGTGTTAACGCGTTCATCCACCTCCGCTGTAACGCTGGTTGTTCGCAATCCGTCTTCTCGGCGGATGATTGCGAATCCAGCTTTCTCGCGAAAATTGACAACTTCTGCAAGGGGCACTTCACGCCCACCCGGACCCATCAGATAGAGGCCGCGAAAATCCGCTTCGCTCAAGGAATCACGGGCGTGAAGCACGCGTATGGTAACCTCTTCATCGCCGCGCGCGAAGCGTTTGGCAATGGCACCTTCAAAGGCGTTTCGCACCTGACGCCCTACACTCTCAGTGGTGAAACCAAGCGCACGACCGCGCGGCGTCACCTCAATAATTGTTTCTTGCTTTCCATAGGGTAGATCGTCATTGACGTCGCTGATGCCGGGAAAGCGCTTCAGCAGTGCGCTTGCTTCGAGAGCTGCCGCCTTGAGGTCGACCAGGGATGGACCGCTGATGCGCAGATCAATTTCGCGTCCTGGCGGCCCAGATTGTTCCTCAATCAGTGTAAAGCTTTCGGTGCCGGCCATGAGGTAAATTTCGTTACGCCATGTTTCGATTAAATCGGTGGTTCGTATGGAGCGGCTGTCCGAGGGCACCAGCTCGACGCGCATGCTGACAATATGATCCCCGCTGCCAAGAAAGAAACTGTCGGAGCGCCCGGCAGGTTTACCGAGCTGTGCCACGCTGATCACGATTAGGCCGCCTTCGCCGCTGGTTAGCTTGTCCTCGCTGACATAGAGGGCGCGCTCCAGCTCCGCCAGCATGGTGAGGCCAGTTTCCCGCTGAGTACCTTCGACAAAAGCGACATTGGCATAGACTGTATCTGATTCCGGTGAGGGAAAAAACACGAAGCCAATGCGCCCGCCAGCCATCAAGCCGAACACCAGAATAAGTAGGCCGACGCCAAGGCTGAGGGTTAGGTAGCGCCACGTGATGCAGACGCTCACGAAACGCCGGAAGGCGCCGTCTCGAAAGGCTTCGAAGCGCGGATTAAACCATCGGGCAAAACGATTTTCGATGCGAGGGTCGGTGCGCAGCGCGCCACGCAAATGGCCGGGAAGAATAAGGAAACATTCGATTAAGCTGGCGATCAGAATTGCGATGATCACCATAGGAATGGCATAGATGATCTGGCCAATGATGTCGGAGATCATCAGAAGTGGCAGGAATGCGGCCAGGGTGGTTAGGGTTGCGGCGATCACTGGGGCGAACATGCGCTTGGCGCCGGTCTCCGCGGCGATTGTCGGTGAATCGCCAAGTGCGCGCCGTGTTACCGAATGTTCGCCGACGACGATGGCATCATCAACAATAATGCCGATGGCCATGATCATGGCAAACAGGCTGACCATATTGATCGATTGACCCAGCAAAGCCATGACGGCAAGTGTCGCGAGCATAGCAACCGGAATACCGACCGCTACCCAGAAGGCGACGCGCCCACTCAGGAAGATAAACAGCACAGCAATAACCAATACCAATCCGCTGCCGCCATTTTTAAGCAGCAGATTAATACGATCGTTGATGGCCTCAGCCACATTGTTATATTGTTCGAGCTTCAGGTTAGGTGGCAGTGTGGGCTGGGTCTCGAGCACATATTCGTCCAGGAGGGCCGCTTGCTCGAGGGCATCGGAACTGGGCGCGCGCTGCACATTAAGTGCAATTGCGGGTTCGCCGTCGCGGAACACTAGTGGATCATCCTTGTTGAAGCGGTCAGACACCTGGGCAATATCGCGCAGATAGATTTTCTCACCATTCTTGAGTGCCCGCACTTCAATATGGCCGATCTCTTCAGCTGTTTTCGCCAGGCCGAGACTGCGGATCTGCTTGTCGGTGCCGCTCGGCACAATACCGGAGGGCAGATCGAGCGAGCTCTGGCGGATGGCGGCGGCGATTTCCTCTGTTTTTAGATTTAGCTGGCGCATGGTTCGCGGACGCACTTCGGCCCAAATTTCCTCGCGTCTGGCACCGACCAGTTCTACCCGATCAATACCCTTGGCGAGCAAGCCTTCACGAATATCCTTGGCCAGTGATTTTAGCGAAGCTTCCGGATAGGGGCCAGAGAGCAAAAGACGTCCAATCGGCTCATAGCTATAGACGCGCTGGATAACCGGTTTTTCCGTATCTTCAGGCAGGGTGGTAATCTTCGCGACTTCCGATTCTACATCGCCAAGCGCAGCTTGTAGGTCTGCGCCTTGTTGAAATTGGATAGCGACCATGCCGACGCCTTCGGAGGATTGCGAAGAGACGCGGTAGACATTGTCGAGAAAGCGCACTTTGGGCTCGATCACGCCGACAATATTGGCGTCAATATCCTCCGCGCTCGCGCCCGGCCAATCGACCGTCACTATTACCCAGTCAACGGTAAATTTCGGAAAAAATTGTGTGTTCAATCGCGCCAGGGAAAAAAGGCCGACAACGATGAGGAAGGCCATCAGCAGATTAGCGGCGGTGCCATGGCGGACAAAAATGCCAATCAGGTCACGCCGGGGTGCCTTCATCTGGCGGTGACCTTAACTCCCGGGCCGATGCCGGGAAACCGGGTTGTCGCAACGATCTCACCATGCGCCAATTCGCCGTGTACTAGAACATCATTGCCAATACGCACCAGCAATTCGACCAAGCGGGGGACAAGCCGACCTTCGATGATAACATAGACTTTTTCGTTATCATGTAGGGCACTTTCTGGTAGGCGGGCGGTCTGGCGGTAGAGGCGGTCGAGTAGGACGACCTCAACAAAAGCGCCGGGTCGGAGAGCTGCCAACTGGCCTGTGGTATCAATGCGCGCATAAGCTTGGACGCCGCCGCTGGCAGCATCTATTTCCGCGCTGACACGGGCGATCTCGGCGGCATATTCAAAACTCTCATTACCAATGCGCCATGCGACGCGCGCCGGTCGGCCAAGCAGGCCCTCTGGCAGATTAACCAGGCGGCCGAATTCGTCGTCGCTTAAATGAAACCTTGCTTCGAGATGGTTGGGGTCAATCAGCCGGGCAACTTGGCCATTGACCGGCAGGCGCTTGCCGATGGCGGCGCTGGTTTCGGTCAAAAAACCAGCAAAAGGCGCGAGCAGGCTAGTGTTGCGCAAGTCGCGCCGCGCCCGTTTAAGTCCGACCTCGGTTTGCGTGATTACCGCTAGTTGACGCACTTTGTTGGCGCGCAGCATTTGTAGATTTTGCTCGCTTAGGGAGACCGTGCGTGCGCGGTCATTGCGCATCATGCGGGCTTCATCGAGCGCTTTCTCGGAGATCACCCTTTCTTTAGCCAGTACGTCCCAGCGTTTCCACTCGCGCTCGGCGATTTTCAATTGCTCCCGGTCAAAGCTCAGATTGCTTACTTCAGCATCAATCTGTGCTTTAATTTCGGTCAGCCGTGCTTCAGCCTCTTTGACCTGAGCGGAGCGTTCAACCACGGCCGCATCGAACTCGAAGGAATCAATCTGCACTAGTAAGTCACCGGCCCGCACCAAATCGCCATTGACAAAATTATCGCCGACGGCGGTGATTTGGCCGGCAACAAGTGTGCGCATTTCAACATCCCGCTGGGCAACTATTTCACCATAGGCCAGCAATTTAGGCTGGCGATCAGCGATCTCTGTGGAGATAGTTGAAATGAGCCAACTGCGCTCCGCCGGCGCTTCGGGCTCGACCTCGGGATTGGTTGCCTGAAGATAGCCGGCAATGAGTACGGCTCCGACGAGTATAAGGAGGGGCAGGGCAATTTTTAAGGCCGACCGGCGGTGGAGCAAAACTTAATCTTTCGGTAATTTTGAGGCGTTACTCTCCAACGCTACATAAGAATTTTGTTTTATCAATACAACGGCCCGCCCGCAGATTGGTCAGGCGCAAGTATTGACCTTGAAATGCTGGCAGCATAAAGCGACTATCGCCACCAGCATTGAAATTTCCGGAAATATCCCATGCCAGATAAACTCTATAGTACCGTCGAAATGATCGAGAAGCTGGTGTCGTTTAATACCACCAGCCGGCTGTCAAATTTGGAGTTGATTAATTTTATCTCCGACTATTTGGCGACGCTCGGCGTTGAGGCCAACCTGATCCATGATGCCGGCGGTGAGAAAGCCAATTTATACGCTACCATCGGCCCGAGAGACGTGCCGGGCGTCGTCCTTTCGGGGCATACCGATGTGGTGCCGGTTGATGGTCAGGCCTGGGATACCAATCCTTTCGCTGTGGTTGAGAAAGACGGCAAGCTGTTTGGCCGTGGCACGTCGGACATGAAGAGCTTCATCGCCATTGCTTTGGCGCTTGCGCCGGAATTTGCCAAGACCAAACTGAAAATACCAATTCATTTTGCGCTGTCTTTTGATGAGGAAGTGGGCTGTTTGGGCGCGCCATTGATGATCGAGAAAATGGATCAGTTTAGCGCCAAGCCCTACGCGGTGATTGTGGGCGAGCCGACCAATATGGCTGTGGTTAATTCCCATAAGGGCGTGTGCAGCTTTCACACCACAGTACATGGCCTTGAGCGTCATTCGAGCGAAATTGACCGGGGTGTTAATGCGGTCGCCTACGCGGCGGAACTGGTACATTTTCTAAGCGGTGTTGCGGAAGAAATGCGCGATCATCACGCCCAGCCAGAGAGTGGCTTTAATCCGCCCTATACCACCGTCCATGTGGGCACGATCCAGGGCGGAACGGCACAAAATATTGTACCGCTGCATTGTACCTTTAGTTGGGAATATCGCCTGATGCCGGGTGAGGACTTGAGCGCTATTCGCAATCGCTTCCAAACCCATGTGGATGAGGTGGTACTGCCGAAAATGCATGCAGTTGACGATACAACGGGCATTGAGACAGAAGTGCGGGCGTTCGTGCCGGGCCTGGCGCCTGAAGAAGGCTCAACGGCTGAATCTTTGGTATTGGCGTTGGCACGTAAGAACACCACCGAAGTGGTCGCTTACGGGACAGAAGCCGGCCAGTTTCAGGTAGCCGGTAACCCGGTGGTGGTGTGCGGTCCGGGGAGTATCGCCCAGGCGCATAAGCCAAATGAATTTATCGAACTCAGTGAAGTGCGTGCATGTGAAATATTCATGCGCCGTTTGCTCGTTGAGGTTTGCACCGCTTAATTAAATTTGGCTTCTCAAGAGGCAATACCTCCCCGCCGCGCGCGATAATCATTTCGGTGCCGTAGTAAATTTGCCCCACCATATCGGCGCGAATAGCGCCCACCAATCATTCCATATGTCTTTCTCCGCGCATCTTCTAGCACGTTAATGCAAAATATCATGTGGCGTGTGGCGCGAAGCCAAATGTTTTGCAGAAAGACAAACGGCATAATCTTCACTCGTAATACCCACACAGTATTTTCAACGCTCGACAGGATGGTTTATGCTGCCATCGTGCTGCATTTGAATCATATATTAGGCAATGCCAGCGATAGCGAGATGGCGGAGAAAATTCATCGCCTGTCGCATTCCGGAAGCCTTGAGAATATCGACCTGAGCGCCGCGGATACCGCACGTAAACGCTTGCGCGTCACCACGGATAAGGGCACGGATTGCGCCATCGCCCTCAATCGCGAAATTTCCCTAGAGAATGGCTCGGTATTGCTGCTTGAGGGCGCACGCGCCATTGTGGTGCGCATGCTGGAGACCGAATGGTTACGGATATTACCCGTTGATAAGGCGGCCGCATTGGAACTTGGGTATTTTGTAGGCAATCTCCATTGGCGGGTGCGCTTTGAAGGTGAAGTGCTGGAAGTTGCTCTCGAAGGCCCGGAGCAGAATTACCTTGACCGCT
>Ga0315339_1001873_pt1 | contig 17089 bp, 10 predicted proteins | sample ASW17metaG_FD_204514 | JGI IMG/M metagenome (GOLD analysis project Ga0315339, IMG submission 204514) | Ammonia-oxidizing marine archaeal communities from Pacific Ocean, United States - ASW #17 | ecosystem: Environmental > Aquatic > Marine > Oceanic | place: USA: California | collected 2016-12-05
AAACGACGAAGAGGCCGACCTGCCCTACAAGCGCGACCGCCAGGGCTACAACCTCTATATGGGCCGCTTCCTGCACCCGCACCTCAAAGTCACCGCCGGCCAGCAGCGCGTCCGCCAGATCTCCGACGACCGCCGCAACCTCGCCAGTTATCTGTTACTCAGCGGCGACCACGTCTTCTCTCGTTTTCGCCTGCGGCTCTTCCAGGATATCCGCAAGGTAAAAGACACGATCCGCAACGACCTCTTGCAGTGGGTGCAGCCGCCCAACTCGCGCGGCGAACTGCGCCCCGTGCACGACGTGCTGCCGGCCCAAAACACCGTCGTCAACACCACCTGGTTGGGGTTGGATTACGCGCGGTCGACGCTAAAAATAAAAAACACCCTGCGCTTGCAACTCTATCACCAGCTCGATTCAGACAAGGCGTTAGCCCTGCGCTCGCTCCGCGACCGCACCACCTTCTTCGGCCTTATCAACAAGGCCGAATACCGTATCGAGATTGCTTCACTGACGCTGATCCCGGGCTGGAAGAGCGAATTTCTGCGTTTCAACTCCTTCACCGCCGGCGAAGCCGCCCGGCGCGAGCTGAGTCAGATCGCAATGCTGATCGCCCGCAAACCGGTAATGTTTTCGACCTTCATAGAAACCGGCGTCGAATACCACAGCTTCATCCAACTACAAGACCCGACACCGCCGCGCGCCAACGACGACTTCAGCGAATTGACCGCGCTCTTCCAGATGACCGACATCTCCGATTACCAGGGTTACCGACTGACCACCGTATTGGGTTTTTCGCTCAGCCGCCTCGACTTTGAAGTCGAAGACCCCACGCTCAACACTCGGGGTTTTATCACCGTCTACGCGGGCATCGAGTGATGAGAGCCTCTACATTCAAACGATCCAAGACTCGCGCCTGCGATAAGAGAGCGAGCCTCGGGATAATCCTATTGATGCTCATTGCCGCCCTGTCCGTTGATGCCCAGGACTACGGTTCACGCCTCGGCACGGTCAAGCGCGGTGGCAAGGTCTCGTTCGAGCCGACCGGCCCCGGTGTGCTCTTCGACGCGCTCGACCCGTCCGTGCGCAAGTGGTATGCCCCGCAAGAGCTCTATAGCGAGTATCAGTGGCAGAGCTGGCAATACGCCAATTACGCACGCGAAAACTATCAACGCTATGTGCCGCCCTCGATCGAAGGCGACTACTTCTACGACCTCTTCGGCAACTACCTCAACCGCGGTTGGCAGATCTTCGACTGGCGCCAGCAAAACCCCCAGCCCTTCGGCTCGACGCTGTCCAAGAACGGCCGCTTCGGCGCGTGGTTCAACAATGTAGTCATCGCCTCCGACCACAAGGGCCAGTATCACTACGCCATCACCGTTGGCAACGAGATCCGCACCACCCTGACGCCGATGACCTTCTCCAAACCGCGTTTTAACGGTGTGCAGATCGACCTAGCCTCCGACAAATACGCGGCGACAGTATTATTGTCGCGCATCAACGAGCTCGGCTCCGCCCCGGCCCGCAGCGACAATACCAACCTGGCCGGTGGCCGCTTGGAGGTGCAAGTCGGCGACTTCGTACGTATCGGCGGCACGCTCATCAACGCCCACCACTCGCATACGCAAGACGAAGCCTTCAGCGGCAATTTATTCAAAGGCGGCCTGCTCGATTCCCAGCGCTTTGAGAACCTGACCTTTGTCGAAGTCCTAATCAAGGACGACAGTCCCGAGGACGGCGAAGGCGGCGGTGCACTCTTCGACGCCGACATATTCATCTACGATACCGACGGCAACGAGACGCGCGGTTCGGAGATCGGCTTCCGGCCCCTAATCGAGGGCGGTTTCCAGCGCCGGGGTTTTCTCGCCGCCGACGGCAACGAAGAGATCAAGCTGCGTTTCGACCTCCTCGACCGCACCTACTCCGGACCAGATCCAGCCGCGATCACCCGCATTCGTCTGGAGCTCGTCGTCGCTAATGACTATCTCGTCGAAGTCGGGTCCGGCCTACAAACCAATATCGTGCGCCAACAGATTTTTATCCCCGTCGCGCAAGCCGACGGTAATGTCAAAGACTCGTCTAATCAACGGGTGCTGGCCTTCGATTACGGCCTGCCCACCGCCAACCAAATCGCCGGTTTCACTCTCGAACTGACCGACTTCGACGGCTTCAACGGCAACTTCGAGCTCAATATCAACAACCGCTGGCGCCAATACCCTGGGCCCAACAAAGGCAATCACACCGGCGGTGAGGAAGCCACCGCCTGGATCGGCAATCTCTCGAAAGTCTCGCACCCTTATTTCGGTTTCGGCGAGGCCTTCTTTGTCGCCCCCGGCTACCAGACCTCCTTCCGCACCGTGCAGGAAACCGGCATCGTCGATTATGGCGATGACCTTAAGATCTACGAGTTCGTCGACGACAACGACGATCAGGACCGCCAACCCGATTGGCGCCGTAGGGGAAACTCCAACGGCGACACGGCGGTATTTCCCGGTTGGGACGAGAACAACGACTTTATCTCGGACTACAACCAGAACGACAACGCCGAAAGTCCCAACCGCTTTCCCGATTACGAAGAGCCTTTCCTACGCTTCTACACCGACCGACCGGAATTTCTCTACGGCATCGACATGAACCACAACAGCATCATCGACCGCTTCGAAAACGACGAAGAGGCCGACCTGCCCTACAAGCGCGACCGCCAGGGCTACAACCTCTATATGGGCCGCTTCCTGCACCCGCACCTCAAAGTCACCGCCGGCCAGCAGCGCGTCCGCCAGATCTCCGACAACCGCCGCAACCTCGCCAGTTATCTATTGCTCAGCGGCGACCACGTCTTCTCGCGTTTTCGCCTGCGGCTTTTCCAGGATATCCGCAAAGTAAAAGACACGATCCGCAACGATCTCTTGCAGTGGGTGCAGCCGCCCAACTCGCGCGGTGAATTACGCCCCCTTCGCGATGTGCTGCCGGCGCAAAACACCATCGTCAGCACCACTTGGCTGGGTTTAGACTACGACGGTTGGTCGGGCTTGAAGGTCAAAAATATCTTGCGCTGGCAACTCCACCACCAACTCGATTCCGAGCAAGAATTATCACAGCGCTCGATGCGCGACCGCACCACCTTCGTCGGGCTGATCAACAAGGCAGAATATCGCATCAACCTCGGCACGCTGAGCTTGACCCCGGCCTGGAAGAGCGAATTCCTGCGCTTCAACTCCTTTACCGCCGACGAAGCCACCCGGCGCGAGTTGAGCCAAATCGCGATGCTGATCGCCCGCAAACTGGTGATGTATACCACGACCTTAGAAGCCGGTGTAGAATACCATCGTTTTATACAGTTGCAGGACCCGACACCGCCGCGTGCCAACGACGACTTCAGCGAGCTGACCGCGCTCTTGCAGATGACCGACATCTCCGATTACCAGGGCTACCGGCTGACGACAACGCTGGGTTTTTCACTTAGCCGTTTCGACTTCGCGGCACAGGGCGCCAGGCTTAATACTCGGGGGTTTATCACCGTCTACGCGGGAGTCGAGCGGTGAGCTTCGCTCTGCTGGCGCTGCTGCCCCTGTTCTGGAGCTGTAGCGCGAACGAGGCGCCCCTCGCCGGAACGCCGGTCGACCCGGCCGTGCTCTTCGAGCATTCGACCTTTGCAGACGCCGCACTCGAACTCGAGGTCCGCTCGCTGCTCGGCCGTCCACGCGGTGAGCTTAGCACGGCCGAATTGAACTCGATCGAAATACTCGACGCGGGCCGTAAAGGCATTGAAGACCTCGTCGGCATCGACCGCCTCGCCAATTTGCGCGTCCTGCGTTTGAGCGCCAACGCCTTCAGCGATATCAGCCCGCTGCAAATGCTCAAACGCCTCGAAGAGCTGGACCTCGGGCAAAACAACATTACCGACGCCGGCGGACTCACCGCCCTAGGCACCCTGCAGGTGCTGGTGCTCTCCAACAACCAACTCACTGAAATCGGCCCGCTCGCGCAGCTCACCCGGCTGAGGCAACTCGACTTCGACCGCAACCAGATCTCCAACCTCGCGCCCTTGCGCGGGCTCAAGCTGTTGCGGCTGCTCAATTTCGACGACAATTTCGTCCGCGACCTCTCCGCCCTTGAAGCCCTGCCCGCCTTGCGCCGCGTCGAGCTCTCGGGCAACCCCATCGACCCAGAGATCCTCGCCCCTTTGCGCGAAAGAGGTATTCAGGTCGGTTTTTATCTGCCCCCTCTCGGCATAGGCGACGATATTCTTGAAGAGGAGATCCGCGAGACGCTTGGCATCGAAACCGGTGAAATATCGGATGCTAATCTGCGCACGATCCAAAGCCTTACCCTGCGCGGGGCCGTCAGCTCGATTCGTGGTATCGAACGTCTGACCAACCTGCGAAATTTTTCGGTGACCGGCGTCCGTGCAACCCTCAACGATATCTCGCCGCTATCCGACTTGATCCGCCTGCGCGAGGTCTCCATCTTCAACACCGAACTCACCAGCCTACAAGGCCTTTTCCAATTGCGCCTTTTGCGCCGGTTGCGTTTGGATGCCAACCGCATAGAGGACCTGTCGCCGCTGGGCCGGTTGACCGGGGTCAACGACATGAGCCTCGGCACAAACCAAATCCGCGACGTCTTTCCCTTGCGGCGCCTTATCCGCATGGTGAAACTCAACCTCAATAACAACGAAATTCGCGATTTGGGACCCTTGGTAAAACTGATCAATCTCGAAGAGCTGAACTTCAACAGAAACGAGGTTTCCAGCCTCGCCTTCATCGCAAATATGCAGAAACTGCGCGTCCTCAACTGCTCGACCAACCTGATCGAGGACATCTCCCCCCTGTTGGATCTGCCTGCACTAACGCGCGTCTCGCTACAAGGGAACCCGCTCAGTGACGAGGCCAAAACTCACGCGCGCGAACTGACGGATCGCGGCGTCACCGTGATAGGCTCGCGATGAGGATCTCGCTCACTATCGCTGTGTTGGCGCTCGCTGCGCCGCTCGCCGCCGTCGAACAGCTCGTTGTCGGCGACGGCGGCCTGTCCTTTCTCGACGCACGGGAGACTTCTAATCGCCTCTCGGTGTTAACCGATTCGATTTGGATTTGGGATGTCGGGGACGGCCAAAATATTGCCGAACAAGTCCTGCAGCGCGGCGGCGCCATTTTCTCCGTTTTCGTGCGCCAGACCGACTTTGGCCCTTCGGTGCAATTCCCCTTCGCGCCCAGTCTGGAGAATATCGTCGACGGAGACGCCAAAACCTCTTTCAGCCCCGCCGAGATCGGCCTCGAAAACCAATTGGACCTCTATATCGACCTCGGTGGGCACTATGGCATCGAGCAGATCCGGTTTTTCCCCCGCCTCGACGCCGAACATCGCGACGACTATCTGCAGGCCTTCCAGCTCGGGCACAACCGCGAGGACCTCTCTGTCGACGGCGAGAGCAAAGGGCAGATCATTAACGCCGCCTACAGTTTCCTGATCAATGCTAATATCAACTCCCCCAATAGCCAGAGCATCGTAATCTGGCCGCGCCCCAACCAGGCCACCGACGAAAAAGAAATGCGCTATGTGCGCATCCGCACACTCAACGACCGGCCCTGGGAAATCGCCGAGGTCGAAATCATCGCCAATGGCGATATGCCCTCGGGCGAATATATCTCCACCGTGCTCGAAGTCCGCAACGCCGCCCCGGTCTGGGGCCGCCTATTGGTCAACGGCCAGGACCCGTCGGAACTGCCAATCATCGTGCAGACCCGCACCGGCCCCGACCTCGAACCGCTACACTACTACGCGACCTCGGCCATCAGCGGCGAATTAGAACGTATCGATCGCGTGTTCTGGGAATCCTTCGATACGCTGATCCCCGGCCCCTTCTCACCAAGTCGCGGTCCAATCGTCGATAATCCCTTTTGGAGCCCTTGGGAGACGGTCGACCTCGGCGTCATCGTATCACCGCCCGAGCGCTTTATCCAGTTTCGCGTGCAATTGCTCAGGCCGGGCAGTAAAATCGAGCAACTCACCTTCGAATTCACCAGCCGCCCATTGGCCCAAGAACTCAAAGCCGAAATCGCGCCCGTCGCCACCGAGCCTGGTATCGACACCGGTTTCACGCTTAGTCTGAGCGCCCGCCGCGTCGAAGACCTGCCCGGCGAAGGCGAGTCCGGTTTCCGCTTCCTCGAAGTGCTCACCCCAACGGAGATCGTCGCCGTCGACAGCGTACTGATCCAGGACCGCCCGTCCTTCTTCGACGCGGAGATCACCCCTGGACGGGGTTTCGCCCTGCGCCTCCTCGAACGCATCGCGCCAGCCGCTAGCTTCGTCCAGGTCTTCTTTCGCGGCCGCGTCTTCGTCGACGGCACCACTTTCCGGGTCCGCGCGCTCGACCGGCGCTCAACCGGTGCGGTCGAGGAGGACGTCTACCAGTTTGCGCGCGCCGGCGACGTCGACCAACGCACCCCAGGCGGATCGCTCTCCGTGCGCCTCGCAGACCTCGATAACCTGCTCGTCGACGAACTGACCCCGCGCACGGTGGCTTTCACCCCCAACGGAGACCGGGTCAATGACTATCTAGAACTCAGCTATAACCTGCTCAAATTAACACAGGCGGCCCCGGTCTTCTTCGAGATCTATGACCTCGCCGGCCGCAAGGTGCAACGCAGTTATATCAGCGAGGACCTCAGCGGCTCCTTCCTGCGCTTGTGGGACGGGCGCGCGACCAACGGCGAATTAGTGCCGCCCGGCACGTATCTCTACCAGGTCCAGGTCGAATCCGACGACGGGACCCGGGCACACCAGGGCGTTGTAAATGTCGTCTACTAAGCGTAGCTTTAACTCGTTAGGCGGCAGGCGCCGCTAACCTTCGCGTGTTCTCTAAACATCTAAGTATGCCTATAACTCGTATCCATTCGCTGCTGTTGGCCACCCTGCTCTGGGGGTGCGGCACGGACCAGACGGCCCCGCCACCGGCTCCCATCTCTTCCCTCGGCGACCTTGTCGAACACACGACATTCGCCGACGAGGGCCTTGAACGGGCCGTGCGCTTTGCGTTAAACCAACCGCGCGGCCCATTAAGCGATGACGTGCTCGACGACATCGACACCCTCGACGCGGCGCAACACGCCATCGGCGATCTCTCCGGTATCGGCCGCCTCACCGCTTTGCGCCGTTTGACCCTAGGCGCCAACGCGCTGGCCAACCTCGCACCGCTTTCCGACCTCGACGCCCTGCAGTTTCTCGATCTCTCAGACAATCAGATCCAAGATCTCGCGCCATTGACCGGCCTCAACCGCCTCAACGCGCTCGATCTTTCGGGTAACCAGGTCGCCGACCTGCAACCGCTCGCCGGCCTCGGCCAACTCACCCACCTCGACCTCGACGACAACCTTATTCGCGAGATCGCGCCGCTGGCCGCGCTACGCCGTCTGCGCCTGCTCAACCTCGACAATAATCTAGTGCGCGATATCACCGCACTGATGGGTTTGCGCCTGTTACACGACCTCGAGCTTTCCGGCAACCCGCTCGACGACCTCGACGATATCACCGATCTCAACGACCGCGGCGTACAGGTGCGCTACTTCGTACCCTTCGAAAGCCCCTTCGACGAAGTTATTGAAGCAGCCGTGCGCAAAGAGTTGGGCAATATCAAGGGGCCGATTTCGCAAACCGCCCTCGACCGAATCACCACCCTCAGCATCACCGGAGAGATCCAATCCCTCAGCGGCATCGACAAACTGCGCAACCTCGACGCGCTCTTCATCCGCTTCACCGGCAACGCCGACTTCCGCCCCAACGACCTGACACCGTTGATCCAGTTAAGGAAGCTGACGAACCTGACCGTCCGCGATATGGATATCAGCGATATCACACCCTTGGGGGCGATATCGCTGCTCAGGGATCTCAGTCTGCCCAATAACGCCATTTCCGATCTGCGCAGCCTCGCCAGCCTGACTAGGCTGCGCTTCCTCAACCTCGCCGGCAACGAAGTGTCAGACCTAACACCATTGATCAACTTGAATCGCCTGACCACCATAAACCTGACCAATAACGAGGTATCAGACCTATCTCCTGTCGGCGCGATAGCCGACCTCAAGCAGGTCTGGGTGCGCGGCAACCCCCTCAGCAACGAAACCCTCACTGAAGTCGTGCCCGCCCTACGAGCAGCCGGCATTTTCGTGGTGGGAATATGACCGGCGTACGCGCACTCACGCTGTTCGCGGTCTGTTGTTGGGCTTTGCCGCTATCGGCCATCGAGCGGCTCATAATCGGCCCCGGCGGCATCCCCTGGACGAACGCCGCCGACTCGACGGACAAGGTCTCGGTATCCGCAGACTCAATCTGGACCTGGCCAGTAACCCCCCGACAAAATATCGCCCGCGAAGTCTTCAACCGCGGCGGCGGGGCCTTCACTGTCACCGAAATCGAAGGGGCCTTCGGTCAGCACTTCCCCAATTTCTCCGTCCCCATAGGCATCGAAAAAATAATCGACGGCGACTCGGGTACCGCTTTTAACCCCGACGACGCCGATCTCGCAAAACAGGTCGACCTCTATATCGACCTCGGTGGGCACTTCGGCGTCGAGCAAATCCGCTTCTTCCCCCGCCTCGACGCCGAACACCGCAACGACTACCTGCAAGCCTTCCAGCTCGGGCACAACCGCGACGACCCGGTGGGTTTTACCTCCGCCGCGACCGTCGGCGTCGTACCCTATAGCCTGCTGATCAACAACCACATCAACGCCCCCAACAACCAGAGTATTGTCGAGTGGCCATTGCCCAATCAATCTACCGACGCTAAGGAGATGCGGCACGTGCGCATCCGCACGCTCAGCGAGCGCGCCTGGGAAATCGCCGAAGTCGAGATCATCGCCGACGGTACCGTCGCGCCAGCCGAATTCGTCTCCAGGCCATTAGCCGTGCCCGGCGGCGCACCGGTATGGGGCCGGCTCCAGATCAACGGCCGCAACGCAGCCGATTTCCCCATTATCGTACAGACCCGCACCGGCCCCGATCCCAACCCGATTCACTATTTCCTCAACCTGACCAAATCCAAGACCCTGCGCATGGTAACCCGACAGGGTTGGGAGAATATCGTCACGCTCTCCGATGTCGTACGCGGCGAGGCCGAACAGGGCCCGATACAGCCCAACCCGCTGTGGAGCGCCTGGGAAACGGTGACCGACGGGCTGATCCTTTCGCCGAGCCCGCTCGAATATATGCAGTTCCGCGTCGCGTGGACCGATCCCGGTGTCAAAATCGAAACGATGACCTTCGAACACACCAACTGGCCTATCGCAGAAGTACTCGAAGCCGAGATTAACCCGGTCGAAGCCGACGCCGGCAGCGAAACCCACTTCGTGCTCTCGCTGCAAGTCCAACGACTCAACGACACCAATATCCCCGCGTCGGGTTTCCGCCACCTACAGATTTTCACCCCCGCTGAAATCACCGGCATTGACCGCGTATTGGTCAAAGACGTCGAAGCATTGTTCAAAGTGCGCAAAGACCCGGGCCGCGGGTTCGAGGTCGAGCTATGGGACCGCATCGACCCCGGCGCCAGTTTTATCGAAGTCTTTTTCCGGGGCCGCGTCTTTGCCGACGGTACCCTCTTCCGCGTCCAAGCCCTCGACGAACGCGCCACTCCTACCGAACTCGAGACGATCTACCAATTCGCCCGCGCCGGCGATGTCAACCCGTTGACCCCGAGCGCGACCCTAACCGTGCGCCTCAACTCGCTCAGCAACCCCTTGCTCGATGATCTGCAATCGACGAGCCGCATCATCACGCCCAATTCTGACGGACTCAACGACTTTCTGCTCGTCAGCTACAACCTGTTGCGCTTAACGCGGCCGGCACCTGTCTTCTTCGAGATCTATACCCTAGACGGCCGCCGCGTACGCCAGGGTTTCGCCGGCGATGACCAGTCCGGCCGTTTCGTCCGCATCTGGGACGGACGCGACCAAGGGGGATTCTCTGTAGAATCAGGACTCTACCTCTATCAGATCCAGGTCGACGCCGACGCCGGGACCTTTCAACAGCAGGGCGTAGTCAGCGTCGTATATTGAAGGACGCCAAGTTTATCGCCAGATAACCTTCACTTGAAAGTTGGGACACAAAGATGAAAGTCCTCTTTATCGGCGGCACCGGCACCATCTCCTCCGCCTGCACCCGTCTCGCCCTCGAAGAAAATGTCCAGCTCTATCTATTCAATCGTGGCCAGACCTACACTGACCCACCCGCTGGGGCCCATCTGATCCAGGGCGATATTAACAACCGCGACGAAGCCGAGGCCCTGCTCAAAGGACACACTTTCGACGCCGTCGTCGACTGGATCGCCTTCGGCGTCGAGCAGGTCGAACGGGATATCGGACTCTTCTCGGAACGCACCGGCCAATACGTGTTTATCAGTTCCGCTTCCGTCTACCAAAAACCCGTAGCACACTATCGCATTGACGAAGGCACGCCGCTGGCCAATCCTTTCTGGAATTACTCGCGCAAAAAAATTGCCTGCGAGGACCGGTTGATGCGCGAATACCGCGACAACGGCTTCCCCATCACCATCGTCCGCCCCTCGCACACCTACAGTTCGTCGCGGCTGCCCACCGCGATAGGCGGTGGGCCCAATGTTATCGCCCGGCTGCGGACCGGCAAGAAGCTCATCGTACACGGCGACGGTGAATCGCTGTGGGTAATGACACACAATACCGATTTCGCCAAGGCCTTCAACGGCCTGTTAGCCCACCCCAAGGCCATCGGCAACGCCTATCAGATCACCTCCGACGAAGTGCTGACCTGGAACCAGATCTACGCTATCCTCGGCACCGCCGCCGGCGCCGAACCGCAACTGGTGCACATCCCCTCCGACTTCATCAACCACCACGACCCAGCCACCGGCGCGGGACTGCTCGGCGACAAAGCCTGCAGCGTGGTCTTCGACAATAGCAAAATTAAAGAGCTAGTGCCCGGCTACACCGCCACTGTGCCTTTTTACCAGGGTGCCAAAGAATGCGTCACTTGGCTCGATGCCGATCCGCAACGGGCCCAGATCGACGAACAAAAAGAGGCCATGATAGATCGCGTCATCGCCGCCTACCAAAAAGCCTGGGCATAATACCTACGGGATACCACTTCCAACAAAAATGCCCCTGTACCACTTTGTTATTAAAGCGGTACAGGGGCATTTTTGTTGCCGAATTCATCAGCGTTATTGGTCGCGGCGGTAGCAGCCCCAACAGCGGCAAGTCAGCTTCCCGGCGACGCGAAGGGCGACAATCCGGGTTGGGCAGATGGAGGGAGTGGCCGCAGCCCTGTAATCCATAATAAATACCTAAACAACATTTCTCAAAGCTGTACGTCACGACTGCCAAAAGTCACTCCTTCCGCGGAATATCATCTCTGTCAGGTACCGGAAAATTGACCCAATACCCCTCCGGATCCTTGCCGCGGCAGATATAACCGTTCGCCCGCCGTTCCTCCCGCGTGCGCACATCCGGCGGCATATAGCGCAAAGTCAGGCCACAGCGACGACGATCGGAAAGATTGGGCCTGGAGCCATGCAACAACATATCGGTGTGCATTGAAATTTGCCCCGCCTGCATAATAAAGGGCACCGGCTCGCCACCCCATTTCAGCGGGTCGTGTACACTCTGTCCTAGCACATTCTGCTCTTCTTCCGTGCTGTGCTCAAAGGGAATCTGCCCGTGCAGATGCGAACCAGGAATCACCGTCATCGGCCCGGTCTGCTCTTGTACATCGTCAATCGCCAACCATACTGTCACAACCTTGCTCGGCGTCAACGGCCAATAGGAGGCGTCCTGGTGCCAGCTCACCTGTTTGCTATCACCGGGATCCTTGGAAAAATAGTGTGTCATCACACTGACGAGATTCGGCCCGATAAGATCCTCAACGTAATCGAGTATGCGCCGATCGTGTAACAGATCGTAGATCCCTTTGCAGTGGCGATGCCAGCCATTGATCGAATAGCTATTGTGACCGGCGGCCTTGGTTTTTTCCATCATCTCATCGAAATAACGCCGATTCGCCACGGCCTCTTCCGGTGTAAAAACATGCAACGGACAGACATACCCCTGTGTGTTGTATTGCTCTACCTGCGCCTTGCTCAGGTGTTTTGGCTTGTCGTTATTAACCGGGAAAAAACGGATCTCGCGCTGCATTTCAGGAAGGGCGTCGGTAAGGGCCATCGCTTAGCTCCTAGGGATTGTGCCGCGAGAAAAATTCGCGCACCAGTTGGTTCAGTTGCTCCGGGGCTTCCAAGTTACTCATATGACAGACGCCCGGCAGCACTTTTTTTCTGCGCCGGGAATGCGACGACACAACTCGTCGGAGATCTTGCAGCAACCACGGTTGTCGAGCTGGCCGACGAGGACCAGGGTCGGCGTGTGAATTTCTTCCAAGCGAGAAAATGCCGGTGGCGCCAACTCCGCGCCCGAGTCCTCGTTAAGCCCAAGCCAACCCGAATAGTCGACGACTATCCGAAGAAAAGAACTTCGGCCTCGGCATGTGCATAAATGGTCTCGTGGCCCAGGCCTGCAACCACAAAACCCGCCCCACCTCGACATCCTGTTCGCGCGCAGCCGCAAAGATCGCAGCAACGAAATCTCGTATCGCCACCGACCAAGGATAGCCGCCCAAACCCAAGTCGGTCTACCTGCACTGCATCCCCGGCATTAGCCAATTGATCGCCAAACTCTCGGTCCAGCCCTTTGTCAGCCCCAACGGTTACAGGATTGGCGATGCGGCACAGATCCGTTTCAATGTCCTGAAAGTTGACGCGGCCCCCAGGTACAGATCTACACCTTCGACGGCCGGCTCGTCAATACGCTCAAAGGCCAGTTCCAAACCGATCAGTCCCACCTCTATTCCTGGTCCGCCCAAGACCGCAACGGGGCCATCGTTCCGCCCGATTCCTACCTCTGCCGAATCAGCATGGACGCACAAGCCGGTGCGGAGAATTTGCTCCGCGTGATCAACGTCGCCTACTAGGCCCCGCCCTTCATTACAACGAGACCATTACCCGCAGGCGAAAAAATGCGGCCACAGGCCGGCGCCTAAACTATTTGTTCCTGACTGTGCGTATGATGATTGAAGCGCTGCCCTTCGAACGAGCGAATCAATTAGATGTAAACCCGAATCCGCAGCGTATTGGCGCCCATATGCAAATCGTCTTTTGCAATCGTGAAGGCCTAGACGACCAGGGCAAAGGTCGCCATTCGCTATCGTTGACAGAGACTTCACAGGCCTCCAAGAAGGTTGAGCTGGACCTAATAATTGGCCCAGTTGCGATCTGAGTATTTCGATTTTTATAAATTGTGGTCTCAACTCTGAAGTGCACGTTTAGTGTTTATGGATTATCGTGTTGATAAGGTATCTTTTGACGATTGAAACTCCAGTGCTTTTCTGGGTCGGCGATTGAGTTGGTTTTCAGCCCGCCGAATTTTAGCTTGAGTGATCCTCTTAAAGTTAGTGTCCTTGGGGAAATACTAGCGTAATAGCCTCTTGGTGTTTTCGTTGGCACCGCGCTCACAGGCACAATACGGGTGGGCAAAATAGACTTTGGCCTGGAGGGGCTTGGCGACTCTTTCATATTGAGCAAATTCGTTTCCGTTGGCCATCGTCAGTGTATGGACCTGACCTTTGATATCACTCAACACCCTTATAATTACGTCGGCGACGTGATCGGCATGCTTGGATAGTACGCGTTCAATACGGGTAAGCGAGCTGTTCGGTCCACCAAGGTCAACAGGCCCCTCCGCCGTGACGGCCCATCATCAGATCGACTTCCCAATCACCAATCCGATTTTTTTCATCAACGATGTCGGGACGGTCATCAATCGAAACCCAGTGGAAAATCGAGACTTTATATGCGGTTTTGGCCGAAACCCGCTTGGGGTGTTGTTGCTGACGTAGGTGGGTATGAAGACGGCCACCGCGGTCTCGATCCCTACGGATATGCTGGTATATCCGCGCATGTGATATAGAAAAGAGTTCGTTTCGTCCGAACAAGCCGGCAATTTACCTTCGACTATACGGCGACAGCGTGCAGTCCATTTGAGTGGACGACTACGGTCCGCCCTTCGTTTTTGGCTGCGTTGATGAGCGGCCTGATAATATCCGTTGGGGCTGCGGTTTCGTTTTAACTCGCGTAAAATCGTCGTGCGATGCACACCGACGATCCGGGAAATCTGCGGGGGACCCTGGCCGACTTTATGCAACACGGATATTTCGTATCTGTGGGGTAGGGTCAACTGGGTATACTCCTTCATAAGCTCCTCTTCGTGGGGCGGGTGAATTAACAAAGGACGTCACGCCGGCCCAGTTGAATTTATATAGTGGGGATTAAAAAGATGATATGGTGTAACCCCAATAGTTGACCCACTCCCGATGTGATATCGGTAGCTGGCTGAAGCAATAGTCGTTACCCTTCTATCTTGTTTTTAGGTTAAATATGTCCATAATCAAAATACCTACCTAATGGATCGAGCTCCGTTGTGTCGGTCGTATTGCCTCAGTTGGCCAGCAAGCCGACTGGGGCTTTTTTCTATTGCGGTGCCTAAGGCTCGTCGCAAACGAATCGGATACCTGGCATATGTGAAGCGGATACAGAAATTCGCGCCATGAGTGCAGGTCGAATTGAAATAAATAAACGCTCTAAATTTTAGAACAGACCGCTAAGGCTGCCTGAGGTCGAATCGCGGAGAGACTCGTAGCAGCTTGCAGTCGTAAGCCCCGCATCACTAAGTGATGCTATGGAATGAGCGTAGAGCCCCCCACCACAGCTTCAGCGAATCAGCGTCACCATCCGCCGCACAACCGCAGCACCACCACGCAACTCCCATAAATAAACCCCACTCGCAATCTCCTTACCCGCATTGTCACGCCCATCCCACGTCGCACGATAACGCCCCGCATCACGATACCCACGAAACAAATCGCGCACCCGCTGCCCCGCTGCGTTGTAGACCCGCAGTGTAACCGAACCCTCCACTGAAACTTCATACTGCATCACCACCCGCCCATTAAACGGATTGGGGAAACTTGCCTTAAGCTCAACCGCTTGCTGCACGGACGATGTCCCTGCAACCAATGTCTCCAGCCGCTCCCGCGACGAAAGCGCCGTCTGCCGATACGCGCCGTGGTCAAAAACATGGTCAGCATCCCACCAAAACAGCACCCCATCCAAACCCGCCGCCTCAACTTGATTAAAAGCCGCCTCCATCGCCGCGCGAATCTCGTCTGCCCCCTGCAACCCACCCAACCCCCACTCACCAATACGGATCTCGCGCTCGCCCAAGCCGACCGCCGCAAAATCCGCCCGCGTTAATTTTAACGGGTGCCAGGGATTGATCGGCACCTGATAAACATGAAAGCTGATCACTTCAGTAACTAACCCGCCGGCGCGCTCCTCCAAACGCAGCGTATTTTCCAGCGCACTGCGATCATCGGCCCAACCGATCATGACCTGAGCATCCGGCACGACCCCTTCGATCGCCGCTCGCAAATCGAGCAAAAAATTGTCGATCTCGGCGACACTCAGCGATGAACGCACCAGCTTCTCGGCCCGTTTGCGCCCCGCCCCTACGACCCGCACATGAGCGTGCGATCCTAACGCCGCAAGCAACGGCACCGCCGCCAAACCGCGTACCGCCACGACCTTGCCCGCACCACTGATATCCACAAAGGCGATATCAGCCCATTCGCCGCTTTCAATCTGCGCAATCGCCTTGCCCACCGGCAGTGCGAGAAACTCCGGCTCGTTCATCAGATTGAGGGAAATAAAAGGGTGCTCAGCAAATAATTGCAAAGCCGGTTTTAACGCGTCAAAAAGCGCACTTCGTTCAGCCACATTGGTAAATAACTGAGGATACTCACCCTGTACGCGATCGTCGACAATCTCGCCGTCGGCAACGCGAAAGTCAAAAAGCACCACCTCGGCGCGAAAAAAACGCCCCCGACTCATAGCCATTTGATCCGCGACTTCTACTTCTTCTAAAAAAGCTTCGATCGCCGGAAGAGAAAATCGATCCAAAGCCACCGAGCCATCCCCGGCAAAAGCAACCACGCTGCGCAGGTCAAAGGCAAAATCGAAACTCATCGCCGTCTCTCCCGCTTCTACCGCCCGCGCAAGTGCCTGGCGCAAATTGCCGCGCCCCCGAGCACCGGCAAAGCCTTCGGTGCCATTGCGGGACCATGGATTGCGCCCAAAGTCGTGACCGATAGCCGCTCCTTCAAGCCAACTATAATGATGTCCGGATAATCCTATCGACCAGACGGGCGTCGCGCTGAGATACACCGAGACAACACCTAGATAAGTTGACACTACATAAAGTGTACATTGTCTTAATTTATATATCATAAAATGTCTCTTTTGTCTTTAATACTTATAATGAAATTGTGTTTATAACAAACACTTACAAACACATCTACAAATGGCTCGCATTGTGCCTATCCCCAACCCCTTCTACTATGATACGGACATAAGCCCTGCTATCAGATACAGCTTTGCCCTGACCGCTCCGATTTGCTCCAATTAGGATGAGACTATTTCTTAGCGATTAAGGAGTAGACTCATGAAACAGAAACACCACATCACCGAAGAGATCATCCGCATTCTTCGTCAGGCCGATACCGACCCAACGATTGAGTCGGTCTGCCGCGAGCATAACCTTTCGAAAGCGACCTTCCATCGGTGGAAACGCAAATACGGCGATATGGATATAGCGGATGCTAAACGACTCAAAGAGTTAAAAAAAGAAAACGCCGAGTTGAAGAACATGCTGGCCGAAGCCATGTTGAAAAATCGTGTCTTGGAAGAGGTCAACTCAAAAAAATGGTAAGTCCTACGCAGAAAAAACGAGCGGTAGCGCATGTCGTTGACCAGCGGCTGTGCTCGGAGCGTCGGGCGTGTCTCTTTCTGGGTTTGCATCGGTCAACCTATCGGTATCCAGCCCAACCGCCTCTGCCGAAACAGATCCAACTACCTCAGCGCATCGTGGCGTTGTCCTGGCACCATCCCCGCTATGGCTACCGGCGTATTCGTGCCTTATTGGCGCAGGAGGGCTGGTCGGTTAGTCGCAAGCAAGTCCAGCGT
>Ga0315339_1001874_pt1 | contig 17088 bp, 12 predicted proteins | sample ASW17metaG_FD_204514 | JGI IMG/M metagenome (GOLD analysis project Ga0315339, IMG submission 204514) | Ammonia-oxidizing marine archaeal communities from Pacific Ocean, United States - ASW #17 | ecosystem: Environmental > Aquatic > Marine > Oceanic | place: USA: California | collected 2016-12-05
CGGCTCAACGACGACGGCCCGTCTCCCGGTGGAGTTGGGTTGTTCACGGCGACGCCCGTGTATGCCATGCTGACATGGATTCCCAGCAGCTCTGTTCACCTGTCCGTGTTCGCAGGAGCAAATACGATGGGCGAGCTCGAGCTCAGGAACAGCAGCGGCAACTCCATCTCGAAGAAGAACTACGGCCTCGGATTTCTCTTCGGTGCTCAGGCAAGCATCACCTTCTGATCAGCGGTCTTCCTTGCCTTCTTCGGCTGTCCGAGAGTTGAACCCATATCCCTCACCATCCCAATCTGACAGGTCGAGACGCACCTTGTCTGGATTGATGTGCCATGGGACGCAGGCATTCGGTGCGGACTCGAAGTCCATGTTGTCACCATGCGTTCGCACGAGTGCCAGTTCCAGGTGCTCATCCCCACTGGGAAGCCATCCTTCCGGGAAGACGAACCGGGCCAGCCATCGATCAGCATAGGATCGCACATGAACTTCCGGCAGTTTGTCACGGGATCCGGCAATGATGATCGGATCATCCTGTTCGGGTATGCACAGGATATGGCGGGCTGGAACTCTACTGTCTGCGGGAGGTCCGATCATGATCGTGACCGCTTCCGTGCCACGCAGCGCATCAAGCGATTGAATCCGACCTGTCAGTGGAAGTGCCCTTGCCGCTTCATCCGGGCGAAGGCATTCAAGGAACAGTTCCCATCTGTCCTTGAACCTGCGAAGTTGTGCATAGGTGATTCGGTCATCGGGTACAGCGATCGGAGCAGGCGCTCGGCCACCTGCAAGGGTGAGTGAAGCCTGGAATGGTCCAAGAAGAGCACCCGGGGGCTTGACGGGAAGGGTCCCGGGCCCGAATGGCAGGGTCAGAACATGGTCTCGAATGACGATGTTCAAGGAGGCAATGTCATTCATGTCAAATTCGGGGTAGTAGTTGCTGATGATGTCCAGGGGCGGTCGATCGACGACGACTCGCCGTGTCTTCCCAGGCTCAAGTCGTATGCCGATGGGAGTGTCACCCTGGTCATGCCAGATCAACTCTACCAGCCTCGCTCCACCTCCTGGGGTTGCAATCGCCAGGTTGATGTCCTCGCCATAGGCCTGCTCGACCCAGACCATCTCGGTGACCTGGTAGTCGGCCCATGCAAGCGCATGTTCGACGATCTGCTCCTCATGCCCTGGATCAAGGAGTACCTGGAGCAGTTGAGTGATCGCTCCGTGCTCGGTGACCCAGATGGCGAACTCCAACGTTCCATCATGAGAGGTATCCGTCAGGAGATCACGGCATCGGCTTGCAACTCCACGGCTCTGCCTTGCAAGTCGTGCAAATCCGATCCGCCACAACTGTTCGACATGCCTTGCAACAAGTTCCTCGATCCGTGATGAGGAAGGTGGAGGTGGTGGTTGCATCCCAAGCCTGTCGGCAAGCAGCGTCCATCGCCACCATGTGAACGGATCCCTGGCAACCGGACGGTTGGGGGCATCGACAAACTTCATCTGGACGTCAGGTGTCACTCTTCGTTGACTAATCGAGAAGACCGGCAGTTCATCCGGCAGTTCAAGCCATCGTGGAGTCGTGCTGCTGCTGCCCAGTTCCAGGTGCCCTGCCGCATCCGTCGGCAGTTCGACCAGAAGGTAGGCTCCTGTCACGGGGTCCCCGGGTGCGATTCTCGCAAGGTCGTCACCAGTCATGATCGGACGTGCGACCAGGTTGCTTCCGTTCCAACTCCAGTTGCGACTGATGGGTTGTGCACCCTGCTCGATCCAGGCCAGTTGCCCGACGAGATCGACGGATTCACCCGGGCCTGCCAGGGTGATGTCTACTTCAGTGGGCCACCCCGTCGTATCGCCGGTCGAGGTTATTTTCACCATCAGGATTCCACCCCGAGGTGCAAGTGGTTCCCGATCGAGCATGACGATGTCATCGACCTCGATCGCAGCCAGTGTGGCCCCGCTCCAGGCGGGGGCGACCGCCAGCCCTGCGACGACAATGACATGCAGCAGGCGGATCACTGTTGCAGTGACCCGCGACGAGCATCCACCAGTTCGCATGCCTCCTCGACGGCCTGGTCCAGGTTGATATTCGTGACGAAGGCGTCGTAGAGATCACGCTTCATGGCCTGCTTGATTTCATGTTGTGCTTCAGCAAACCGTCGCTCGATGGCTTCGGGTTCATCACGGCCCCGCGTTTCGAGTCTCCGCTTCAGTTCCTCGTCACTGGGAGGAAGAATGAAGAGCATGAATGCCTCGGGCATCGTTTCGCGTACCTGCGCCGCTCCCTGGACATCGATGTCGAGAATGACAAGTTTGCCATCGACCAGCTGATCCTCGACAGGTTGTCGGAGCGTTCCGTAGGCGTGCTTGCCGAAGACTTCCGCCGATTCGAGAAAGGCTCCCTGTTCCCGCAGTTCATCAAACCGTTGATTCGTGACAAAGAGGTAGTCTTCCCCGTCATGTTCATTCTGGCCCCGTGGGCGGGTTGTCGCCGAGACGCTGAAGACCCCCTCGAACCGATCAAGTATTCGATGGGCGATCGTCGTCTTGCCTACCCCGGATGGACCGGAGAGGACGAGGAGAAGGCCGGGATGGGGGCTATTGGACATTGGGTGGCAGTGTACGGTGGAACCCGGTGATGTTCAGAACATCAACGTACAATACGCGGCTCATGTCATTGCCAACCGTTGCCATCGTGGGCCGTCCCAATGTGGGGAAATCGAGCCTGTTGAATCGACTCGCCAGGAAGCGGGTCTCCATCGTGGACCCTACACCGGGTGTCACACGCGATCGTGTTGCCGTGATCATTGACATCGATGTTCCTCTCGATATCGAGGATGGAGAGGGAATCGAGCCACGGATGATCGAACTCGTGGATACGGGAGGATGGGGAATCTATACCACGGAGGCAGGTCGATTTGATGATGCAGGGCATGACCTGGCCGCCCTCCGTTCGGACATCGAGCAGCAGATCAAGGCCGCCATGGAGCAGGCGAACCTGATCCTGTTTCTCATTGATGCACAGTCTGGATTGATGCCATTGGATGAAATAGTCGCCGATCTCCTCCGGAAAAACAGTCTCGAGGACAGGGTGCTGTGCGTCGCCAACAAGACCGATTCCGATTCATGGGAAGCACATGCGATGGAGGCGGCCAGCCTGGGCTTCGGTACCCCGACCTGCGTCTCAGCGAAGAACGGGTATGGCGGCAGCGAGTTGTCGGATCTCATCTGGACTCGACTCGCTGATTTGCCCTCGCTTCCCGAGCGTGATGCGGAAATGAAGGTCGCGATCGTCGGCAAGCGCAACGCCGGAAAGTCGACACTCATCAACTCCCTGGCTGGTGAAGAACGGTGCATTGTCTCCGAGATTGCCGGTACGACCCGCGATTCACTCGATGTCCGTTTCGAGATGAAGGATCGTGCCTTCCTGGCCATTGACACGGCGGGACTTCGAAAGCGAAAGAGTTTCGATGGAAGCATCGATTACTACGCCTACCACCGGATGCTTCAGTCGATTCGTCGCGCCGATGTCGTGTGCTTCCTGGTTGATGCAACCATGCCGATTTCGAAGGTCGATCAGAAACTTGGCCAGGAACTGCAGCGACAGTTCAAGCCGACTGTCATAGTCGTCAACAAGTGGGATCTCGTCGATGAGTCGAAGGCCAACCCGGAGGACTTTCTCGACTACCTGACCCGTGAACTTCGTGGACTGGACTTCGCCCCGATCGTCTTCGCCAGTGCCGAGGAGAACCAGGGTCTCGAAGAGGTTGTCTCGATGGCATTCAACCTTTACGAGCAGGCGGGGCATCACGAGGCGACCAGCCGTATCAACTCCATCGTCGAGGCCATTCTCAAGAAGCGTGGCCCATCTTCGCGACTGGGAACACAGGCAAAGCTGCTCTATGCCACGCAGGTGGCTTCACGACCGCCGACGATTGCCCTTGTGGTGAACCAGCCCCAGCTCTTCCGTGGACGATACGAGCGATACCTCCTGAATCGTCTCCGCGAGGAACTGCCCTTCTCAGAGGTTCCCATCCGCCTGGTCTTCTCTAAGCGAAAACGGATGGCGTTACAGGACCTCAAGGAAGGCAAGAATCGTTCCTGAGCATTCCAAGCGTCGACTTTGGCAGGTAGGACTTGATTCCACTGCATAACCTGCTCCAATTCAGCCATGACCCTGGAGCGACGCTCCAGGGCAGGGAAGCGGAGAAGCAATGCTCACACCAGTTCTACTTGGCATCACCATCGCCGCGACACCTGTTGTCGATGACGCGATCATCGTTCCGACAACAGCTCTCCAGGAACAGGTCGAAACACGGGCTGATGACTGGGCTCTTGCGATTGAACTTCCCGATCTTGGACAGGTCCAGTGCAGGCTTGAGCGACATCGCATCACCTCCAGTTCAACACGATTCGTGCTGGGCTCAAAGCAGGGCCCTGATCGCGTGCTTCCATTCAACCCGGAATCGGTACGGATCCTGTCTGGTTCCATCGAGGGAGTTCCAGGTTCATACGTGAGCCTTGTTGCCACGGGTGAACATCTCCGTGGTCGAATCACCCTTGCCGATGGACGTGTTCATCGCCTTCGAGCACCCGTTGATGTCCCAGTTGCACGTCCCGGCCAGCGGCCACCGGACGTCCCACTCTGTGGCCTGGGCGATGCCCCACGTGAGCCAGTCGAGCATCGAGGTCTCGGTGGAGACACGTTTGTTCCCCGGCGTTACAACCTGCAACTGGCCGTGGAGACTGACTGGGAGTACCGCCAGCTGTTCGACTCGGTTGACGACGCAGCGGCGTACGTGGTCTTCGCCTACGGTCTCATTTCCGACATCTTCGAGCGGGAGACTGGCGCAGGCATCGAGTTGACCTACGTCAGAATCTGGGACACCCCGGATGATCTCTTCGACGAGGAGAGCCCGCTTCAACCATTCCGTCAGTATTGGAACCAGAACATGGGCTCCGTCCAACGGAGCCTGGCCCAGTTCTTCTCCGGCCGACGGAACTTCCCCTATGGCGGAGCGGCGTACATCTCGGGTATCTGCACCAATCATGGCTACTCGGTCATTGGGTATGTACTCGGCTTCAGCGGTGACATCGAGGTTCCCGGGGTGGACAACTACGACGTTCACGTCGCGGCACATGAGATCGGACACAACTGCGGGACCTACCACACCCACGACTACGGTCTTGATGACTGCAACGATCTGCACGCTGCACCGCTTCGCGGTCCGATCATGAGCTACTGCTCGCAGACGACCAGTGGCGGCCAGGCGGTGACCGATGTCCGCTTTCACGCCTATACGCGGAACATCATGCGGAACTACTTCATTGACGCCAATGCCGACAATCCAGAGTGTTTCCCGACTGATTGCAATGCCAACCTGATTCCAGATATCGAGGACATCCTCCTTGGGGGAAGCCTCGATGAGAATCTCGATGGCATTCCAGACGAGTGCCAGGACTGCAATGGCAACGGTACGCTGGACCCGCTTGATATCCTTGATGGATCAAGTGATGACGTGAACATCAACGGGCTTCCCGATGAATGCGAGCCCGACTGCAACGGCAATGCTGTTCCAGACGCCTACGACATCGAGCTCGGCACCAGCATCGATACATGGGGCAACGGAATCCCGGATGAATGCGACACCGACTGCGATGGTGATGGCATTGCGGACTACACCCAGGTCCAGGAGACGATGGAACTGGACCTCGACCGCGACCTGACGCTCGACAGCTGCCAGGACTGCGATGGTGACGGCACAATCGACCTGGACGAACTCGATGGTGCATGGTCCACGTGGGTCGGATCCATCGATGGCCCGGGTGAAGTCGGCCAGTTCCACTCGATCGTCGGCACCAGAACGGGCGCCGTGACCGAGGGCTCCGTCAATGCAGCCTGGGAAGTACGGATTACGCAGGACAAGCGAATCCTGGTGACGTCGACGGCTGACGGACGTGTCGTCGAGTTTGATGAACATGGCAACTGGGTCCAGGACCTGGTCCCGGCCGGATCAGGACTGTCCGCGCCGACAGGGCTTGCGATCCTGCCGCAGGGGAGTTTCCTAGTCAGTTCCACCGGGACCAACGAGGTTCTGGAGTACGACCTGGCCACCGGCGACCTGCTCGGTGTCTTCGCTTCCGGTGACCCGTGGGACTTCATTCCGCTGAACATCCTGGTCACCACCGATGGACGAGTACTCGTCGCCATGGCGACTGGGGCCGTCGAAGCCTGGGATCTTTCCGGAAAGCCACTTGGAACATTCATCAACAAGGCTGAGAACGGGAACCTGGTCCACCCTCGCGGCATTGAGCAGATCATCGGCGGCGACATTCTCATTGCGAGCATGGGCACGAACCTGGTGCTTCGGTATGACGGGCAGACCGGTGAGTACCTCGACATTTTCAATGACGGTGGAACCGATGTGGCTCTGACCATGGACGAACCATGGGGAGTCCGACTTGGCCCGGATGGAAATGTCTATATCTCGAGGCATGGTGCCTATCACGATGATGATGATGACGGCCACCATGATGAGGACAGCGGTGACATCTTCGACGAGGACGAGGACACCGAGGAACTCCACATCAATGCAACCCGGATCTACATTTTCGAGGGAAGCACCGGCATCTTCATCCGCTCCTACATCACGGGGCATGACACCGACCTGTGGGAACCCACCGGCTTCGATTTCATGCCCGGTGATGAAACCGACTGCAACCTGAATGCACGGCCTGACGCCTGTGATATCGCTTCAGGCTTCAGTGGAGATGTCGATGGAGACGGTATTCCGGATGAATGTCAGTGCGATGCCGACCTTGATGGTGATGGCACGGTCGGCGTGTCGGACCTGCTCGTGGTACTGGCGGAATGGGGTCCATGCCCTCTCTGCCAGGGAGATCTCGACGCCGATGGACACGTCGGTGTCAACGACCTGCTGGTCGTGATTTCATCCTGGGGTTCCTGCAACTGAGCACGGGCTTCAGCCCACGAGGGTGAATGCACCGCTGGCCAGGTCGTAGACTCCACCGACGACACGGCATTTCCCTGCGTCAACGGCTTCGGAGATGACGGTCGAATCCTTCGGGATGCGACCAATGCCATACTCGACATTCAACTCGACGGCCTTTGCCAATCGATCCTCGGCACCCTTGCTGTTGATGGCGGCGGGGAGCAGTTCGGTTACCAGGCCTGGAAGTTGTCCAGGCAGGGCCATGACATCGTTCTGATGCTCGATAGCTGCTTCGACGGCGCCGCAATTACTGTGACCCATGACGACGACCAGCGGGGTTTCCAGGACTGCGACGGCGTATTCGAGACTGGCGACGATTTCCGATGTCGGGATGTTGCCAGCGACACCACAGACGAAGAGTTCGCCGATGGTCTGGTCGAAGACGATCTCCGGCGCGACCCGGGAGTCGGCACAACGAATGAAGGCTGCGAAGGGACTCTGGCCACTGGCTCCCCGTTTCTTCGCAGCTTCGTGGTCATGGTCATGCATGTCGCCTTCGATGAAACGGCGATTTCCATTCATCAGGGCTTCAAGAGCATCGTCTGGATTTGTGATCATCGGTGGGGGACTCCCCTGGTTGGCCATGCCATGGGCCATGCCTGTGACCGGAAGGGTCAGGCCGATGGCGGCAGCACTGCCCAGCATGGCTCGCCGTGATAGTTGATTCGATTCATTACACATGATGGGTACTCCGTGAGGCGGACAGTCTAGGGATTCCCCTCGATGCTGTCACGCAGCACGCATGGCAAGATGAGGCCCGGGATCTTCCTGTCGATTCCGTTGGGTTGTGTCATTCAAGCCGCACAGGCTTGTAGCCACCGCGGGAGCGGAAGTAGAGGATCAGCCCGATGTAGCAGGCGAACATGATGACCGGCAGGATGGCCACCTTGGCCAGGGCCGTGCTCTTTCCATGTCGCACGGCCTGGTCGATGACCTCAAGTTCATCACCAGTCGCCATGCTGGCTTCCGGTGAGAGGGCGGTATAACTGCCAAACAGGCTTTCCTTCTCGTCCGTTACGTACTTCGCATGCAGGCTTTCACTGTGATCACTGACAGCCTGGACGACCGAGCGATCCTGGACATTGCCCAGCCAGGCCGCGCCCAGGACGCCCACGCCAAGCATGCCGACACCTGCAATGACGTTGAGGGTCATGGCGCCACCACGAGGAAAGCGTTCGGAAACGAAGCCCAGTGTCGTCGGCCAGAAGAAGGTCTGGCCGAGCCCGTAGATGGTGGCGGCGATGATGATGACCGTGGCGCCGACCGTGGCGCCCGGGGCGCTGAGTATCGACAGCCAGTAGATCCCGATGGCCGCCAGGGCGGCGCTGAGGGCCAGGACTCCCAGGGGTTTCAGTGACTGAATGATGGGACCGCAGCAGAAGCGGAGGATCATCATGATCGATGCGGTGTAGACCAGTGCCCATCCGGCATCGATGCCGAGGGAATCCTTGATGGCCGGGCCGAGCAGGTCCTTGATCCAGGCATCCGTCCCCAGTTCCGTTGTTGCCAGCAGCAGCATCACCAGCAGCAGGAAGACGTATATCGGTCGTCCGAAGGACCGTGCATAGGCCCCGTAGGCTCCGGAGATGACAATGGCGATGCCCAGTTGCCACCAGAAGTTCTTCAGCGCCTCGATGCCGAGGACGTTCGAAGTCAATTCCATGACGATGATCAATGAGACGATGAAGGCGCCACCCCAGCCCACCTCGGCGAGCATCTCCCTGTAGCTGACACCTGCTGTAACGCGTTCACTGGCGGGGAATACGGAGGCGAGCATCATGATGCCATAGGCAGCGGTTGGAATGAGGATCAGCCCGATCTTCCACTGCCAGGTCATGGCATCACCTATTCCCAGGACAACGATGCCCGTAAGAACGAGCCCACCCGGCCAGCCGGCATGCAGGATGTTCAGCCATGTTGTCTTGTTGTCGCGATAGATCGTTGCAATCAACGGATTGATGACCGCTTCGACGGTACCGGCGCCAAGGGCCCCGATGACACTGCCCCAGTAGAGCATGCCGAATCCATCAGCGAAGATGGTCATGAATGCAAAGGTCACGTGGCAGGCGAAGGCGAAGATCATGGCCTTCCCATAGCCGACCCGGTCGATGATCAGGCTGAAGAGGACGATACTGACGCCGAATGGCCAGAGTCCCGCGCCGAAGATGGTGCCCACCTGGGTCTTGTCCAGACCGAAGGCGGCCTCCCACTCCGGCATGATCATCATCCGGAGCATGAAGGCGAAGGCCGTTGCCACGAGGGCGACGAAGCAGGCGCTGAAGAGCATGTTTCTCTGGGCTGGGCTGAGCGTGGTCATCGGGTGGTATCCTCGGGTTTGAGCGTGCCGATACTATGCAGTCATGCTTGACCTTGCCAGCGCCCGCGAACTGATGCACGAATGGGTTGAAAACCCTGCACTGCGTATCCACATGGAATGCGTCTCGACCTGCATGGGAACTGCTGCCAGGGCCCATGATCCCGAGCAGGAGGCGCGTTGGCGCATCGCCGGGCTGCTGCACGACATGGACTACGAGAAGCATCCCACGACCGAGGAGCACCCCTTCGTGGGCATCGAGCACCTGCGTGCACGGGGCGATGTCGATGAGGAAATCCTTGATGCGATCCTCGGTCATGCCACCTACAGCGGCACGCCCCGGGAGACGGACATGGCCAAGACCCTGTTCGCGGTCGACGAGTTGTCGGGCTTCATCGTCGCCTGCTGCAAGGTGCGGCCCAACGGTATTTCCGACCTGGCCCCCAAGTCGGTCAAGAAGAAACTGAAGATTGACAACTTCGCTGCAGGATGCGACCGGAATGACATTCGGCTGGGCATGGAGGAACTGGGCGTGGACCCGACGGAGCACATCCAGTTTTGTATCGACGCGCTGCGTAAAGAAGCCGACCACCTCGGGCTCGACCCTGGAGCATCGGGCTGATTCAGTTTTCGCAGGGGCCCCAGGCCTGGATGACATCCAGCAGGTCATCGACGTCGTAGGGGTTGCCCCAGCCTGCAATGACAAGCAGCAGGTCGTCAACGCCCACGACGCCATCGCCGGACAGGTCGGCGGTGCATTCGCAGATGTCGGGAATGCCATTGCCATTGTTGTCGTCGTGGATTCCCGAAGCGATCTCGCAGGAATCAAGAACGAGGCTGCCATCGCAGTCCCCCTCGATCGGAGGAGCGAAATCAAACCCCGTCGGTGCCGGGATCAACTGCGAGAGAATGTAGAAGCGTCGCTTGAAGAGGCCAGTTGTTTCCTCGTAGACCTGTACGGCGGTATTCGCGCCATGGGTTGAAACATAGACATCACCATCGGGACCAAGTCGCAGTGCCCAGGGCTGTCCCAGTCCCCAGTACCCGCTGGGAAGACCGCCCCGGTCATATCGACCCAGGTAGTCCCCGCTCTGGCGGTCGTACTCAAGGATGCTGTTGGTTCCATGGCTCGTGATAAGCAGGGTTCCACCGGGACGCATCAACATGCCACGAGGATCGACGAGGTCCGTTGGTCCACCCGGGATCAACTCCCGGATGAACTGGCCCTCCAGGTCGAATTCAAGGACGACATTGTTGATGCTTGTAACGAGAATCGTCCCATCTCCAGGCAGGAGGATGCCTCGTGGCTGGTCCAGGCCCCCGGTGCCTGCCGCGATTGCAGAGCCCATGTGTGAACGTGTTTCCAGGTCGAAGCGTTCAACGCTGCCTGTTCCACGCGACACAACCAGCAGGTGTCCGTCACCATCAAGGGCCATGCCCTCGGGCGCATCGAGTCCACCTTCGAGCACGGTGTCGTAGATGCCGGTGATGCGATCGAATATGGCCACGGCATTTCCATCACCATCAGAGACGAGCAGGTCATCCTTGGTCACAAGCACATCTCGTCCGTTGGAGGGGGTCGGATTCGAAGATGAAGCAATCGGGACGCCGCTTGCGGGGTGGAAGGCCTTGACTTCGCCATCCCCTGTACCTGCGATCCACAGTGACCCGCTGCCCTGCAGCTGCACGTGGTCGGGTGTTCCGTCTCCATCGCAATCCTCGCAGTCGTCGAGAACGGCATTGCGATTCAGATCCAGGGTCATGTCGGCCTGGATCTGGTTGTAGTCGCTCGTGCCATCACCATCACAGTCTTCCTCGCACTCGTCGGGAATACCGTTGCCCCAGAGATCGGAACTTGTTCCCTCGAGGATGTCATGGGAATCGGGAATGCCGTTGCTATTGCAGTCTGCCTGGCATTCGTCCGGGAAACCATCACCATCGACATCGGCGCTGGTGCCCTTGGCGACATCATCGGAGTCGTATTCACCGTTGCCATTGCAATCCTCGCATTCGTCCGGGATGTTGTTCAGGTTGTAATCAACACTGAGGCCCAGCATGATGTCCAGCAGATCTCCCTGCCCGTTGCCATTGCAGTCCGGGACCAGGCACGAGGAAGCACCCAGGTGCTCGTGCATGGCATCCTGCGTAATGATGTGGAATCGCAGGTCGATGTTGGAGTTGCCGCCGGTTGTCGTATGGCAGTAACTCATGATGGAGCCACGGTTGATGTCTCCACCGGCGCAGTTGTCGATCCCATAGTCATGCGTGTGATAGGTGCCGCAGTTGTGTCCCAGTTCATGCGAGGACACGACGATGTCCCAGTTGCCGAACCCGGGTTCCGTCGTTGAATAGAAGGATCCAAGCGTGTAGCCGGAGACGGAGTAGCTGATCTCCGAGCAGGTCGCGGAAACATAGGCAACACCCCCGTAGGGGAGGTTCGTCCGTCCGGTCAGGAACTGGGCAAGATCACGATCGACCTCCTGCATGTTCGCATTCCAGTAGTCGCGGAAGGGAACGAGGGGATCATCATCATTGAACAGGTCATCGGGCGTATCCCAGAGCCGGACGAAGGTCAGCACCATTTCAACATCAACATCGCGTTCGTAGATCGCGGCAACGGCTCCGTAGAGCGCTACGACGTAGGCGGAGGCTGCATCGAGGTCGCCGGAAAAGAGTTCCAGGTATTCGTAGTCGGTCTCGACTGCCAGATCCAGCCGAAGGCGACCGAGGTTGACACCCAGGCCCCGCATGTCCGGCAGAGGTTGTTGTTGCCCCCGGGCTCCGCAGACAGGAACTCCCAGTGGAGGTTGGCCTGCGTGCAGGGCCCGTTGCCATTGAAGTCCGTTTTGAACCAGTCCCTTGCGTCCATCCCGTGGTGCAAGAACCCAGGCGTCTCCATCAAGCAGTGCGGTTCCAAGTGCACCATGGGGACCGATGGCCAGGAAGACCATGTTTCCATCCTTGCCGTCGATGGTCCCTCGAAGCAGGGTGATCGAGGACGGATCGAAGTCGAGACGACGATCCTCGCCTTCACCGGAGTTGACAACAAATCGTGTTCTCTCGTCGACAAGGTTGAATCGTTCAAGTTGAAGCAGGTGATCATGTTTCCCCATGCGCATTTGGAACGAGACGGGGGGACCGGTCAGCTCGTTGAGTGATTCTGCATCAAGTTGATACATCCCGGTCGCACCTTCCTGGGGCGACAACGGAGGAGCGAACCCCAGTCCAGCAATCAACACAATGGTTCCGAGCAACGACATGGCCCTTCATTGGAGCACGGGCTCGGGTGGCAGGCAAGTGAATTCGATTCAGGACTGCTTGATTGCATCTTCGATGCGGTGCAGCGTGTCCCGTATGTCGTCGAGAACACCATTTTCGCCGGGGATGGCGGGACTGTGAGCCTGCTCCAGGGCTTTGCCTGAGTTGAGCAGATCACGTTGGGCCAGGACCTGGTTCCGGAAATCAATCGTGTCCTTGATGCCGATGAGCGATACGAGTGCTCCACCAGCGCCACCACCCGAGGAGCCTGCCGTCTCCACGGTCAAGGCATGCAGGTCCATGGCACGCATGATGGGCCCCTGTTTCAAACCCAGGTCCGTGATCTTCTCGAGGGGGATGGTCTTCTCGATCCGGTTGAACATGCCCTTCTTGACGATCAGCGTTTTCTCAGTGAGGGTGCAGCCCAGGTGCTCGAGGTATTTTCCCGTAATCATCATCCCGAAGAGGAACCAGAACGGCAGGAGAGGGATCGTGACGACACAGACAAGAAGGAGCACGCCACCACTGAGAAGCCAGTAGGTGCATGCTTTCTTCGTAAACTCGGCTTCAGCAAGAATCTTGTGTTCCACCATGGAGGCAAAGGATATACTCGAAGTGCATTTGATGCGTTGAAACCGCGGTCCGGCCAGGCGAACCAGCGGATCCCCCCTTCCTGGCAGCCAACTCACTTCATGCGACAACCGACAACGTCGGGAGTGTCGCGACGTATCCATCAATGCCCATTACCCCATTGCCCGTCTTTGAAGCGGATGCCGATCCGGCGAACCGCGATGCCCTGACCCTCGAGGAGCAGCATGCTGCCATCGAGACACCCGAGAGCATCGTCGTCCGGTTCGGGCACATGAAGATGATCGGGGAATACAGGAATACCCTCGATCTGAAACCCGGGTGTGGTTCGAAACTCGTCGTACGGACACACAGGGGCATGGAACTGGCCGAGGCCGTTACGACAAGTTGTGCGAATGCCGGGTGTGGCAAGTCCATTTCCCGCCAGGAGATGCTGGACTACATCGATCGGTCTGGTGGCAAGGACTATCCGTTTCATACGAGGGGTCGAGTGCTTCGAATTGCAACGCCCGAGGACCTGCATGCCCATGACCAGTTGCAATCCGAACTGCAGCGGCACGAACGAATCTTCAAGGAACTGGTCGCTTTCTATAACATCGAGTTGAAGTTCGTTGCCGCCGAACCGATTCTCGGAGGCGAAGTCGTCACCTTCTACTACATGGCCGAAGAACGAGTCGACTTCCGTGAACTGGTTCGTGACCTTGCGGCCGAGTTCACGGCTCGAATAGAGATGCGACAGGTCGGAGCACGCGATGAGGCACGTCTGACGGCGGACTACGAGCGGTGTGGTCAGCACTGTTGCTGCCAGAATTTCCTCAAGGTGCTCAAGCCGGTTTCGATGCGATCAGCGAAGTTGCAGAAGGCCACGCTTGATCCCTTGAAGATCTCCGGACGATGCGGGCGTCTCATGTGCTGCCTTCGATATGAAGATGAAACCTACAGGGACCTCAAGAAGAACCTGCCGCACAGGAAGACCAGGGTCGGAACGCTTGATGGCCCCGGGCTTGTCAAGGACACGAAGATCCTGACGCAGCTTGTCCTCGTGCAGCTTGAACACGACAACTCGGAGATCGCGGTCCCCCTCGAGGAACTGCTTGATCCCGAGACCTGTCCACGGCCGGGGGAAACGGCTCGCCGGCTCGCCGAGGAGGCGGCCATCGACCCTCTGCGCGGAATGGATGAGGATGAAGTGCGGCGAAGGACCGGGCAGGAGGAGCCAGGTGGCGGAAAGAAGAAGCGAAAGCGACGGCGAAGGAAGAAGCAGAAAACCGACGATCGAGCAGGCACCTCGGAGCCAGCCGCATCCTCCAGAGATGATGCAACCGAGAAGGGCCCGCGAAAGAAGCGTCGCCGTCGTCGTCGCAGGAAGGGCGGGGGTGGTTCCAAGGGTTCCAAGCCCGCCGAGTGAGCCAAGCCTGCTAGGATTCCCACGTCAATGGCACAGGGTAATCCAACACGAGAAACTGGTTCCGGGGCAAGGGAAGGCGGCGCCGTGGACACCATCCAGTCCCTGATCGTTGCATTTGTTCTTGCAATGATGTTCCGCGGCTTCGTTGTCGAGGGGTTCGTCATTCCCACGGGGTCCATGGCCCCGACCCTTCTTGGAGAGCATTGGCTTGTTCGCTCGGTCCAGACTGGAACCGAGGAGCCTGTTGGTCTTGACGGCTCGGGCCGTGGACGGCCTGAGCCGGGTCGTCTCGAGGACCATGCCCTTGGTCGGGGTCAGCCCCTGGATGGGGCCGGCATTCTCAGGCGACGCCTTGGCGATCGCATTCTCGTCTGCAAGTACATCTGGCCCTTCTTCCAGCCGGATCGATTCGACATCGCGGTCTTCAAGAACCCGACACTTCCCGATGGTCCATCGGCGAATTACATCAAGCGCGTCATCGGCCTACCCAACGAATCCGTCTGGATCGTCGATGGTGACATCTTCGTCAAGGGGCGGGGGGATGATGAGTTCATCGTGCAACGCAAGCCGGAGCATGTGCAGCGAGAATCCTGGCAGGAAGTCTGGACTTCGACATCCCTGCCGGTCGCACCGGAGCGTCGGACGCGTCGATGGAGTGGACCACCATGGGTTGGTACTCCTTCAGGGCAGTGGGACATCAGCCCGCATGGTTCATGGACAAAGTCGGGCTCCGGGAAAGCAGTGTTGACCTGGGATGGCGACCGGTACCCGATTGATGATTGGTTGGATTACAACATGATCTCGCCATCGGGCCAGCGTGGCCTGACACCCGTGCGGGATATCCGTCTTGCATTCACCATGACACCCAGGCAAGCCGGTTATTCGACCACCCTTGAACTGAAGGCGGACAGCCATGTCTTCGAGTTCACGATCGATGAAGGAAGTGCTTCCGTCTCGATGTGGCCGACCGGAGATCCGTCGAAGGTCGAGCGTCGTTCTTCTGATAGCAACTCCATGCATGCAGGCCAGGCCGGTGCCGTCGTGTTTCAACGCATGGATCAGTCCATGTGGATCTCCATCAATGGGAAGGAGATCGTCAGCCTCGAGTGGAACTGGACTCCTGTCGAGCGGTTGGCCAACGTTGGCGGGAAGGGAACCGAATCAACGTCCACACGGGTTCTGCTCGATGCAGCATCCCGTCCAGCTCCACCGGAGTTGACATGGTCGTTCGACGGCTCTCCCATCCACCTGTCCCGCATCCAGGTCGACCGGGACCTCTTCTACCAGAGGCCTGTTCTGAGCCAGCGATCCATGAAGAATGCCCCTGTTGCCGGGCAGGAAGCACTCGTGCAGCCTGGCAGTCCCGGCTTTGGGACACACCCCGACAAGCTGGCGGTTCTCGGCCCAGGTGAGTACTTCGTACTGGGTGACAATACTGCCCGCTCCCTCGACTCACGTCTGTGGGGTCCACCGAGCCCGATGGTTGCAGAGCAGTTGAATCCCAACCCATTCGTGGTGGATCGACGACTGCTCATCGGGAAGGCATGGCTGGTCTACTTCCCGGCGCCGCATTCAGCGAAGAAGGGCGGCATGGGCCTCATTCCCGATTTCGGTCGCATCCGGTTCATTCGCTGAGCCTCACTGGTCGAGGCGTCGTTTCCATTCCTTGAGCATCGTGGCAGCTTCCTGCCTTCGTTCCTTGATCGTGGGCAGGGCGATATTCCGTGCCGGCTCAAGTTCCAGCATGACATCGAGCTTGGCAGCTTCGCGTGCATCGACTCCATGTGAACGGGCAGCGAGGACGGCATTGCCATCAACCTGGCCTTCGAGAATCTGCCAGTCGATGACCAGTGGCCAGCAGAACGAATAGGGAGACCAGGGTTCGACCGCATTTTCGGACCAGGCGAGGGTGTACAGGACATCATCGGGGTCCGTGGGAAAGGAGGCGGCATGCTTCTCAAGTGGGTCGTAGTATCCAACGAAGGTCGAGGCCAGTCTCCGGGACTGGTCCGCAGCTTGCTTGTATCCGAAGGGGTCACGGGCCGGGATGCCTCGGAGCGCCTCGAGCAGCAGTCGACGTTGATCGGCATCGAGTTGACCCGAGGTGTCCAGTTCGTCGGCGATGGTAAGGATCCGTGCGACGGCGTCCTGTGCGATGATCGAGTCCACGAGACTTGGATTGCCGGAGAGATCCGCAGCCATCTCCAGGCCGACAACCAGTTGAAAGATGCAGTTGTCGATCTTCCCTGCATCGAGCTCTTTCCGTGCCTGGTCAATCAGGAGATCGAAGCATCGGCTGATGCCCGTTGACCATGGGGGAACGACGGGCTGTGGATAGTTGGCTTCGTCGAAACCCGGGAAGGTGCATTCCTCGATCAAGGTTGCAACAAGCAGTTCATTGAGAATCAACGATCGTGCTTCCTTATGGATATCACCAGGAGGCAGTTGTTCAAGCATTCTCGCGGCCTTGATGTACCGCCATGCTGCGTTCGCCCCATCCATTGGGTCAATGG
>Ga0315339_1001876_pt1 | contig 17071 bp, 19 predicted proteins | sample ASW17metaG_FD_204514 | JGI IMG/M metagenome (GOLD analysis project Ga0315339, IMG submission 204514) | Ammonia-oxidizing marine archaeal communities from Pacific Ocean, United States - ASW #17 | ecosystem: Environmental > Aquatic > Marine > Oceanic | place: USA: California | collected 2016-12-05
TCGCGGTCCATCTGGTATCGTTTCTTCACAGCGACTCTCCTTTTTCGTTAAAACGAATCAGTCAACCCGAGCCTATCGACTCGGGCCGGAGAGTCGCTACTTTCTACGGCCTATCGGACATCCTCGGGTTTACTCGCCTGAGAGTGATAAGTGGTGAGAACAACTGCGAGTTCAACCGGTCAATGCAACACTCGCGTTAAGTCGTTTAGCTGGAGTGTCCCAATGCTGAGAGACACAAGTGGCTTGCCTCCTAGCCGAAGCCCAAAGCGCAACCGCGTAACTCGTTTAACTTCAATAGCGTTTAGAGGGAAGCGCGGTATCCTCACCGTTACCCTTTTTGTTTCTTGGGCTTACACTTCACCCTTCCTTCCAGGAAAGGTGTTGCGTCGACCCATTGAGACCACCTTGGTTAGCATTGGAATACCTCTTCTTTTCGTACGATGATGAATCGACGTGTCTCGGTTCGCAGGACGATCAGCCTCCGTAGCCCCCGGGCATGGCCGGCGCGCCCGACTTCTCGGCCACCTCGCAGATGCTGGCTTCCGTGGTCAACATCAAACCCGCAATCGAGGCGGCGTTCTGTAACGCCGTCCGCGTCACCTTGGCTGGATCAATGACGCCGGCCTTCACGAGATCCTCGTACTTGTCGGTGGCGGCGTTGAAGCCGTAGTTGGGGTCTTTGGAGGCGCGGACCTTCTGGACGACGATGGCTCCCTCAAACCCTGCATTCTGCCCGATCCAGCGAAGCGGTTCTTCCAGTGCGCGCCGAACAACTCGCACCCCAGTCTGCTCGTCAGGATCATCGAGTTTGAGATTGTCGAGCGCTTCAGAGAGCCGGACCAGACAAACACCACCGCCGGGAACGATGCCTTCCTCAACCGCGGCGCGAGTGGCATGCGTGGCGTCTTCGACTCGGGCCTTCTTCTCTTTCATCTCTGTCTCGGTCGCAGCGCCCACCTTGATGATGGCCACGCCGCCAACGAGCTTAGCGAGCCTCTCCTGCAGCTTCTCGCGATCGTAGTCCGAGGTCACTTCCTCGACCTGCTTTCGCAGCTGCTTGACGCGGCCGTTGACGGCTTGCTTCCCACCGGCTCCCTCAATAATGGTCGTGTTGTCTTTGTCGATGATGATCCGCTTGGCCTTGCCCAGATCCTCGAGCTTGATGCCATCCAGCTTGATGCTGGTCTCCTCCATGACGGCCTTGGCGCCGGTGAGGATCGCGATGTCATCAAGCATGGCTTTACGGCGGTCGCCGAAGCCGGGAGCCTTAACCGGGGCGGCCCTCAACGTGCCGCGCAGCGTATTGACCACCAGCGTGGCAAGCGCCTCGCCTTCCAGGTCCTCGGTGAGGATCAGTAGCGGCTTGTTCGCGCCGGCTGTTTGCTCAAGCAGCGGTATGAGATCGTTCATGCTGCTGATCTTCTTCTCGTGAACGAGCACCAGCGCGTCTTCCATGACGCATTCCATCCGCTCGGGATCGGTCACGAAATAAGGCGATAGATAGCCGCGATCGAACTGCATGCCCTCGGCCACGTCGCTGGTCTTGGACGCTACTTCGCGCACCATCTGAGCCCCTAGGTTCTCGGCTTGATCTTAGAGTTCGATCTCCTTGGCTACCGTGACGCCGTCCTTGGTAACGGTCGGACCGCCGAATTTCTTCTCCAAGACGACGTTACGGCCCTTTGGCCCCAACGTGACCCTGACGGCATTGGCGAGCTTGTTGACGCCCGCCAGGATCGCATGTCGTGAATCTTCCCCGAAGGTGATACGTTTTGCAGCCATGGTAGTCGTCCTTTTCCTGTGCTTTCTTATGCAGCTTTCTTGGTCTTGTGGCCCTGGGCGTCGTGCAACACGGCGAGGACCTCGTCTTCCTGAAGAATCAGATAATCGCAACCGTCAACGGTGATCTCGTTGCCGCCATGTTTCGCGAACAGAATGTTGTCGCCGGCCTGAACATCAAGCGCGATCCGTTTGCCGTTCTGTAGCCGCTTGCCGGCGCCGGCGGCGATCACCTTGCCTCGCTGGGGTTTCTCTTTGGCGGAGTCCGGAATCAGAATCCCACCCTTCACCTGCTCACCCTCTTCCAGCCGCTCAACTGCCAAATGGTCGTGCAATGGTCTTAGCTTCATTTTTCACCGCCTTTGCTTTTCGTTTTTCCTTGGGGTTGAGCCGCGCCTGTTTTCGCTGCTCCTTCTTGCTCTTGTCTTTTCTGCCGCCTTTGTCGCCCATATCTTTGTCCTTGGTAAGTAGTGCCCGTTTTCGACCGTGTAAGCATCCGGCCGCACGAGGAACCTGGCTCGATCCTGAAAGCGCTCTTTTGCCGCCGCGGAGAGAAGAAAGGCTTCCGTCTCGATCGTCCGGATCTACTCCGCAGCCCGATGGGCTTCTGAGCAGACCGTGACACTGCGAGCAGACATGCCAACCTCCCTGGTGCGGTGAGCGTTGAGGTGGCTAAGGGAAGGGTCGGGTCAACCGACTTAGCTCCAGATGACCCGCAGAGGGAGCGAAGCGCTCAGTCCTTAACTAGTATAAGTTAAGTTGTCTTTACCAGGAGTGGCTTCCTCTCCGCCCACGACTCTCAGAGCAGACTCAGGAAGCGGTTAGCTAGTGGCAAGATTTCACACCATCTTTCCTGCGAACGAGAACTAACCTCGTTGTTTCTATGGTCTTAGTGGAGTGAGCCCCCCACATGCTATTGAAGTTCAGACTTGCCGTAGATAGCTCGATCGTCGGCGGGGGTTGCCCAGCAACGTCGAAGCTCGCGACGATGGTCCCCTCGAAAGGCGTCGCGATGGACTGCAAACCGAGTCCGATCCAGTATGTCACGCCGGTAATAGGCGGAAGCGTGTTGAGCGTGACGGAAACGGTCTGGCTGGGTCCGAGCCCGGGCGAAACTTGATCGGCGAGCGGGAGACCGTTAGGAAACAATTGTACGTCGAATCCGTAGCGAACGAGCAATTGGAGGTCGGCGTCGGGATTATCGAGTTGGGCGTCAATACGGAGTCGACTCGCACCGTCCGGCACGTCGATGCGGTATCCCCCCCCCCCGCCCCCGCCACCACGGTGGGCGACTGAATCGACGGGATCGAAATGGCGGCCGGGACACCATTGGTCAACCGCGCGCCGAATGGTTCGACCGGGGGACCGCCGCTTACCTTTGCCGTAATGCGGGCTTGGACCGGCGTGCCCGTTGTGATCAGACCCAGTCCGATGTAGTACACGCCTGGCTGTAGAGCCGGCGTCGAACCGGGGGTGATGACAAGCTGCTCACCCGCCGGAGTGTTGTCCACGAAATAGTCCGCGATGGGATTTCCGTCCACGACTTCAACGTCCTGGCCGAACCGTGCAAAAAGAGCAAGGTCCGCGCCAGGTGTCAGCATCTCGACGTTGATCTCGAGACGATCTTGGCCGCCTGAAGGCACTTCGATTCGATAGCCTTCAAGGAAGAGTGTTTGCTCACTCACTGCCGGCAGGCTGAACGTGACCGTGTCGCCCGACCTGAGAAAGGTGCCGGCCACGCTGCCCAGGCCAGATGCACCCTTGTTGCCTGAGTCAAGAGCCGAGCCCGAGCGGGCTTGCGCCCAACCGTGGCCGGACGGAACCGTTGCCGCGTTGAGCGAGCACAGGGTCGCGGCCAACACGAGGCAGCAAAGCGCTTGAAACCGTATCATCCGCCTCATCATCCGCCTCATCATCCAATCTGTTGTAGACAGCAGGCACGTGAAGAAGGGGACGTTCAGCGGCCTAACCGACGGGGATTTTCTACAGTTATAACATTGGTGCGTGCTATCTCTTCCGTTGCCGTGCCATGCTCGTACGGTGAAGCACAACCAGCTGGAACCGGGGTGATCTCGATCGAGGACTTGTTCAGCATGAAGACCGAGTTCTGGTACCGCAAGTTCGCGGGCGTAGTGGTGGCCCTGGCTATCACGCCGGGACTGCTGATTGCCTCCACGGTTCGGGTTGATAACTCCGTAGGCAACGTCACCTTCACGGTTGCAGCGACGCGCAAGCTGGACATGAGGCCGTCGAGCCCGGAGCGGGCGGTTCGCCAGGGTGACGTGAAGATCGGCCGCCAGGGAAGCCTGCTCGTGGTTGAGTGTACCCCTGATGACGGCGCTCGCATCGACCTTGACGTCACAGTGCCCTACGGCTTTCTCGTGCAAGCGCGCACGACCGCCGGGACGATCAGACTCGATGGAATCGTGCCCCGCGCCGATTTCATCACTGAATCCGGAGACATCGAGTTGCGATCGGACTGGGACGTGATGCGGCTTCAAGTCTCGGCGGATCATGCTCCGCGCGAGTTCGTGTCGGCGCCGGACCTCAAGCTGCACGAGAATCCGAAAGCCCCGAAGGGTGAGCCCGTATGGCTGGCAACTGACAAGGGATCAGATTCTCAAGTCTTCTACGGACGGATTTTCGTCAAGGCCGCGAAACCTGGGCGCGTCACCATTGAAGAGGTTCCCTTCCCGGCGGAGGCTCCCTTCAGCGTGCACTGGCAAGCGGAGGCGGTCGTCGAAGACCTCTTGTCCGCACCGAAGCAGCGCCGGCCCCCGCCCCGCGTGGAGCAACAACCCGCAAGATCAGAGGTTGCGTCGGCCCTTGCGGTTGAGGATGACGAGATCCTGTTTCGATCCGACGTTCGCGTGGTGAATCTGGCGGTCTCGGTGTTCGACGCCACGGGGTGGCCATTGGCCGGACTGGCCACCGGGAATTTCGAGATTCTCGAAGACGGTGTCCCGCAGGAGGTGGCCTTCCTTGATGCCGGCGAGGCTCCTTTCAACCTGGCGCTACTGCTTGACCTAAGCGGCAGCACCAGGGAGAACCGCGCGGCAATGAAGCAGGCGGCACAGGGATTCATTGATGTGGCCGGCCCGAACGATCGTGTTGCAGCCTACGCTCTGGCGCGGGAGATGCTGCACGTCGTTTCCCCGCTCACCGATGACCGCGAAATGCTCGCGAAGCAGATCGATGCGCTGCCGGAAGTTTCCGGCGGCACTCCTCTCTACGATGTGATCGCCCTCGCCTATAACCGAGAACTTCGCAATCACGAGAATCAGCGCAACGCTCTGATTGTGATCAGCGACGGAGTCGACAACAGCATCTACGGCCAGCTAACGCCGTCGAGGCTTTCGTTCAGTCGTCTGGAGCGCGCGGCGCAAGAGATGAACGCTCTGATCTACCCGATTCTGCTGGATGCCACACCGGGTGAACGGAAGCAGCCGGGCTGGGCAAGGCGCGCCGGTGAGCGGATGGAGCGGCTCGCGGCGGTGACAGGCGGACGGCTCTTCCCGGCCGCCTCGCTCGAAGATCTCAAGCCGGTCTATGAAGAGGTCGCGGCTGAATTGCGGAGTGTTTACGGAATCGCCTACTATCCGAAGAATCAGGATTTTAACGGTGCGTGGCGGGAGGTCATGGTGCGAGCGAGACGCCCCGGCGCACGGGTTCGCTTCCGCGACGGCTACTACGCGCGATAAGGTGCGGCGACGGTCGGTAGTCTTTGTCCGGCCTCCATGTCTTGCAGGCATGGAGGCCGCAACCTATACTGAAGAACATCACACCCCCTGCTGGGAGGTAGTGTAATGGTAACACGGCAGATTCTGGTTCTGTTTATCGGGGTTCAAATCCCTGCCTCCCAGCCAATCCACTTGCCCCGCCCCGGGGTTCTATAAATCTTGAAAGCCTGTTAGTGGTGTTGATGCCGTGGGCTAAGCCCGGTTTCTTGTGGGGCTTAGTGCGTCCGTGGTCACATATTTCTGTCGCACCCCTACGGATCAGTGATACAATTCTAGTCACACTACATCTTCCGGACTGAGATTCTCGCCGATGTCCGTTTCACTTCGAGGTCACCATGACCCTTTCCGTCGGCGTGTTTGTTCGGATTTTCCTTCTTGGCGCGATTGCTGTCCCCGCGCTACTCGCTAACTCCGCTGTAGACCGTTGTTTGAGGGCCGCCGAGGTCCTCGACAAGGTGATGGGTACGCCCGAAAAGGCGATACCCCAAGAGTTAATGAGCCGCAGCCAGTGCATCGCCATCATTCCCGGCGCAAAAAAGGTCGGGTTCGTCATCGGCGCGCGTTACGGCAAGGGGCTGATGTCATGCCGGACGAAGGACAACTTTGGCTGGACCGCGCCTTCAGCCGTGAAGCTTGAGGGCGGCAGCTTCGGCCTGCAAATCGGCGGTAGCTCGACGGACCTCGTACTTTTGATTCTCAACAAGCGCGGCGCCGAAAAGCTGATGCAGAGCAAGTTCACACTGGGCGGCGACGCGGCGGTGGCCGTCGGGCCGCTCGGGCGATCGGCGCAGGCGCAGACCGACGCGCAGCTACAGGCCGAGATCCTGTCGTACTCGCGGTCGCGGGGCGTCTTCGCAGGCATTTCTATGGAAGGCGCGACGCTGCGTCCGGGACACAAGGCCAACGAGAAGATCTACGGCCGGCAAGTCGAGCCTAAGCAGGTGTTGACCGCACAGATCCCCGCTCCGTCGACAGCGCAACCGCTGATCGACACACTCAACAAGTATTCGGGTTCGAAGCATCGCTAGAGGAGGCCCCATGCTCATCCAATCGCTAGTACGAACGAAGTTTTCTGTTGTCGCGGCCTGCTTGGTTTTATTTGCGATCACGCCGGCCGCCGACGCGAAGTCCAGGCCGGAGAAGCGGTTGGATGCCGCAGCGTCGATTCTGGAGGAAAGCCTCGACGGGGTGGACCGCGGAATCCCTTCCAGCTTGCTGGATCGCGCGCACTGCGTGGGCGTGTTTCCCTCGGTGTTCAAAGGGGCGTTGCTGATCGGCGGGCGCTACGGCAAGGGAGTCGTGACGTGCCGCGTAAACGATTCGTCCTGGAGTACACCGGTCAACTTCAAGATCGAGGGCGGCAATGTCGGTCTTCAGGTCGGCGGCAGTTCGACGGACATTGTGCTGGTCTTCCTCGGCCGGAACGGGGTAAAGAGGCTGATGCGGACAGGCTTCACCATCGGAGTCGACGGCGCCGCCGCGGCGGGTCCCGTGGGCCGCACCGTATCCGGTCAGGTCGATGCGCTATTCGGCGCGGAGATTGCGACGTATTCCCGATCGCGTGGCTTGTTCGTGGGCGTTTCTCTCGATGGCGCGACGCTGCGCCCGGCACACAATGCGAACGAGAAACTGTACGCCGGGTGGGGACCGTATCCCAAGAGAATCCTCGAGGGAGAGATTCCGCCAACCCATCCCGCCCTGCCGTTCTTGGACGTGCTGCGCAAGTATTCCCCCGAACGCCGCGTAAGCGACTGAAACAGGTGTTTGACGACGGGCCATCTCGTGCGTGAGCATGAAGTCGATGAGCCAACCGAACCAGCCAAACCAGCCGCAACAAGCGACGATCAAGCTAACGCAGACAGAGGACTACCGCGAGCACTATGCGAACAGCGTGCAGATCCGCGTGAACCTTTGGGATTTCTTCGTTCAGTTCGGTAAGCTACACCAACAGAAGTCCACCGAGGTCGAGATCAAGAACTTCCAAGGCATCTATCTGAGCCCGCAGCAGGCCAAGGCGTTGCTAATCGCGCTGCGGCAGAACATCTCGCAGTATGAGGGGGCGTTCGGGGAAATTAAGATCGACTCCAACAAGGCTATCGGCACGGGAGCCGTACAGTAGCGTTGAACTAGGCCGGAGCCGTGGTACTCGTTTCCAAAGACCGGCGAACTGCGTCGAGCACGCCGTTGAGGAACGGGCCGGAGTCCTCGGAGAAGCGGCGACCGATTTCAAGCGCTTCGTTGATGACGACGGGGCCGAGAGACGGCTCACGCATCATTTCGTAAATCGCTAGCCGTAGAATGCTGCGGTCGATGGCCGGCATGCGGTCAAGCCGCCAGTTCTGAGCGTGCGCCTTGATGAGTTCATCGATGCTTTCGATGCGCTGAACGACGCCTTCGAGCAAACTGTTCGCGAATGGATCGGGCTCAGTAGGCGCGCCGGGTTCGTCGCCGGAAAGACCGCCCCAGAAAGCCGAGATGATCGTGCCGGTAGGAGCCTTGCTCTGGTCCCACTGATAGATCATCTGCAGGGCCCGTTCGCGCGACCGGTGGCGGGAGGGCATGCCTAGCCTTCACTCTCGGCGCTCTTACGGAGATCCTTCAACAGAGTGGCCATCTCGATCGCCGTCATGGCGGCGTCGAAGCCTTTATTGCCGCCTTTGGCGCCGGCGCGGTCGATCGCTTGCTCTAACGTGTTGCAGGTGAGGATGCCGTAGATCGTCGGGACGCCCGTTTCGAGCGAAGCCGACGCGACACCTTTGGCGCTCTCGGCCGCGACGTAATCGAAGTGGGGCGTATCCCCGCGAATCACCGCGCCGAGGCAGATAATCGCGTCGTAGCTACCGTTCTCACCCAATTCGTTAGCAACGACGGGGATTTCGAGAGAGCCGGGCACCTTAATCACGTCGATGGAATCACTCGACGCACCCATCCGTTCGAGGGCATCGACGGCGCTACCCAGCAGGCGGTCAGTGATGAAGCTATTGAAGCGGCTCACGATGATGGCGAAGCGCAGACCGCCGGCGGTGAGGTCACCCTCAATGAGTTGGTATTTGTCGGCGTCTTTGCGCATGCGTTATCGACCTTGAAACTTCGCTTTGCGTTTCTCGAGGAAGGCGGTGGTACCTTCTCGAATATCTTCTGTCGCGCAACTCAGGCCAAATTGCGCTGCCTCCCAACGGAGGGCTTCATTGAGCGGCATGTCGAGACCTCGGTTGACGGCGTCGAGACAAAGCTCAACGGCGACCGGCCCGTTCTCTAATATTTTAGCGGCTATCGCGTTGGCCTCAGCGAGAAGTTGCTCTTGCGGCACCACGCGGTTGACGAGACCGATGCGGTGGGCTTCGTCGGCGGTGATGGGCTCGCCGGTGAGAATGATCTCAAGCGCGCGGCCTTTTCCGACGAGGCGCGGCAGCCGCTGCGTTCCACCATAGCCGGGCACGATGCCGAGTTTGACCTCTGGCTGGCCGAGTTTCGCATTGGGGGAAGCGACGCGGAGATGGCAGGCCATTGCGAGTTCGAGGCCGCCACCGAGGGCCCAGCCGTTGATCGCGGCGATGACGGGCTTAGGAAGATTCTCGATCTGCGAGAAGACTTGCTGGCCCCGTAGCCCCCAGGCACGGCCTTCGAGCGCGGTGAGTTTGGTGAGGTGGTTGATGTCCGCGCCGGCTACGAAAGCCTTCTCACCCGCGCCGGTCAAGATAACGGCCTTCACCGCGCTGTCGGCTGCAATGTCGGCGAAGCATTGAGCGAGGGCCTCGATGGTATCGCCGTCGAGGGGGTTCAGCTTATCCGGCCGATTGACAGTGACTTGCGCGATTCCATCGCTGACTTCATACAGCAGGTTCGTGTAGGCCATGGATCCTCCGTTTCGGTCGCGGGTTTTGTCGTGTGTAGGGCAGTGGAGCGGAGGAGCGATGTCACTCGCCCCTCCGGCATTCGCTAAGGCGCTATCGACGCGAGTGCCTACTCTTTATAGGCAACGCAATCGATTTCGACTTTCAGGCCGTGGGCGGGAAGCTGCGCGCTCACCGTGGTGCGTGCCGGCTTGGCCGCACCGAAATACTCTTCGTAGACCTTGTTCATCTCGGCGAAGTCGCGAATGTCGGCCAGGAAGACGGAGCACTTGATGACATCGCCGAGATCGGCCCCGGACGCTTTCAGAATCGATTCGACGTTCTTGATCGTCTGGTGCGTTTCCTCGGTTACGGTGCCGGGCGTACGCTTCTTCGTTTCGGGGTTGATCGACGCCTGTCCGGAAACGTAGATAAAGTTGCCCGCCTTCACAGCGTGTGAATAGGGACCAGCAGGGTTCGGACCATTCGGGTCCATGATTCTCTCGATCATCGGGATTACCTCTCTTGGAGAAAGTTCTGACTCAGGTTCATAAAAAACTTGTTATTGCAGCTTGCCGCGGCCTTCGACCTTCCAGACATGCTCGACGGTCTCGCCACGAATGCCGTAAACATACTCGTGCATGTTGACGGCGACGCAAACGTGATTGGGAATGATGCGCAGGCGGTCGCCGATGCGAAGCGGAGCCGGGGCATCGCGGATCTCCAGATAGCCGTGCTCCTCGTTCATCTTATAGAAACGGCTTTCGGGCGCTTCGGTGACGCGGCCGAAACTCGGATCGTCGCCGCGCGCGGGATCGGATGTGAAGGTTTTCGAACCGCCGTCGATGACCGCGAAACCGGGGCGCGCGGTTGAGATGACGGTTGTCATGATGGTGGCGGCGCAATCGTTCCAAGTGGCCGAACCCATCCCGACCTGCATCACGTCGTTGAATACATAGGTGCCCGGCCGGATCTCGCTTAGGCCTTCGATCTGGTGCGAATGAAACAGCATCGGGGTAGAGCCGCCGCTGATGATCTTGAGGCCGAGGCCGGCTCGATCGAAGTCTTCGCGGATTTGCTTGACCTGCGCTGCGAGGCCCGCCAGCTTTTCTTCCCAGTCGGGAAGCAGCTTGTTGACGTGGCCGTAGTAGAACTCGATCCCGTCGAAACGCAGGTTCGGAAGTTGCGAGACAGCGCGGGCGAGGTTGACCAGGTCGTCACCCGGTTGCACACCCACGCGATTCATGCCGAGGTCGGCTTCAACAAGGACACCGATTTCGAGGTTTGCTGCCTTCGCGGTGTCTGACAAACCTTGCGCGACGATGATGTCGTCGAGTCCAACGGTGACGCGGGTGTGGCGAGCAACTTCCATCAGGCGCTTGAGTTTCGACTCGCCAACGATGGGATAGGCGACCAGCAGCTCGGGCATCGCCGCCTTGAGCATGACTTCCGCTTCTCCGACTTTGGCGACGGTCAGCCCGATGGCGCCGAGGTCGAGCTGCATCTTGCCGACGATGGGATTCTTATGCGTCTTGGTATGCGGCCTGAGATTCAGGTTGTGCTGCGAGGCGTAGTCGGCCGCGCGGCGGAGATTGTTCTCCATGCGATCGAGGTCGATCAGAAGCGCGGGGGTTTCCAGTTCAGAAATATGTTGAGGCATGGCGGTTGGCACGAGGCCAATCGGTCAGCTTAGCGAACGGGAAGGGGGTCCCGCAAAGACACAAAGACCGCCAAGGAAACTCGTCACGGCTGGAGGCCTACAGTTTGGGCGCGAATGGGCGACTGCGGTGAGAACTAGAAGACGTTAAAGCAGAAGACGGCGTTCGAGCCGTTCGGCGTGAGGCAGTACTCGCCGCTCTCGAGGCTCTCGTCGACACGAACTCTCGATAACTTCTCCTCCACGGGAAAGACGTCGAGCCGGATCTGGCGGGCGAGGATCTTCTTTTTCTTTTGGAAGAGTAGTTCGCGTTGCCCACCCTTGGGGATGAACCGGACAAGGGTGAGGTCGGTTGGGCTGATGGTTTCGGAGAGGAAGAGGAATTCGGGACTTGCCAACGGTGTTGTTACGGGGGAGCCCGCGCCGGGGACCGTGTAATACTTCTCGTTCTTCCTCGTGACTTCGGTGGCCTGGGACTGCTCGGTCTCGACGATGCGCGACGCGTGGATGATGTAGGGAACGTCGGGTTTATCGGGGTTAGGTAGACCGAGCTTGTTCTTCTGGACCGGGGCGATAGAAGCGAAGAGCAGGAGCGAGACGATTGCGAAGCGATGGCGTTGCGGCATGGCGGTTGCTCCGGGCTGCGTGGAGCGCTCTATTCCTGATTCTACAAACACCAGCGCCGTCATCGAAGCGCGATCGGATGGACGGGGGAGTATACTGCCAGCGATGAGATGTTTACGGCTGTTGTCGGTGTTGATTGTTGGCTCGATGTCGCTGCTGTCGGGCGCGGAGGTTCGCGATGTTTCGCTCGACGAGTCGCGTTTGTGGACACGGCATCTGATCCCGCTGCCACAGGAGCTTTCGATTGAACGAAAGAGTGTGCTGCGGCCTGCTGAGGTGGCGATTCGATTGGCCGCGGGTTCGGGTGACCTTGGGGAGAACGCCGCGGCGGAACTGAAGCAGCTCTTCGCTACGCAGGCGGGCGTAGAGCCGGCCGGGTCCGACTTTGAAATTCTTATCGGACCGGCGGACTCCGGCGAGGTTGCGCGCCACCTATCCGCCGCGGAGAAGCAACGCCTTCGCACCGCTCCCAACAGCGACCAAGCCTATCTGATCAAACCCGTCGGCAAGGATCGCCTCGTGCTGGCGGCGTTCGGACAACGCGGCCTGTACTACGCCGCCCGGACGCTCCATCAGCTTGTGGAGCCGAAGCTTTCGCGCGAAGAAGTTTCGATTCCGCTGGCTGAAGTTGTTGACTGGCCGGACCTGGAAGAGCGCGGTGTTTGGAATTTCCCCAAACCCGAAGAGTGGGTCTCGTGGATGGCGTCGCTAAAACTCAACTTTGGCAAGATGGCCGAAACTAAGATCAGTCTTATCGAGCGCGGCAAGCCCGGCAGCGTGGCTCTCAACATGGACCTCTACGAGTCTGCCCGGCGGATTGGGTTCGAGTACCAGCCCTTTCTCATGCACTTCAATTTTCTGCATATTTATGGGCTCTACACGGCCTATCCGGAGCTGGCCGGAGGCGGTGACGGGGCACTCACGGGCCGCTACTTCGCGCACAAGAAAGGGAATCAGCATCGTGCCCCGAACGCCGCTGATCCGGTGTTTCGCAAGTTGCTCGCGGAATGGCTCGCCGACTCCGCCCGCCAAGGCATCACGGAAGTAAGTGTCTGGTTGAGCGAACGTCCCGGTGGTGATGAGGGTTTGGAAACCACCGCGATCGGACAGGACGTGATGGAGACGCGGGCGCTCCTCGCCGCCTTCAACGAAGTCAAGAAGGAGTACCCAGACTTCCGCATCCGTGTCTTCCTGTCAACGGTGCCAACCGGCCGCTATTACCGCGTGCTTGCCGAAATGCCGCCGGGGATGAAGATCGAGCGAGCCTGCGCCACGAAGATCGAGCGGGTGCTGCGTTTGCCACGTGACCTGTTCCGCAACCCCATGCTCGACGCCTACGCCGATGAAGGTCGCTGGATCGCGAGCTACGATGTCCCGATCACGGCCAACGCTCGCGTGGACACGCCGGAGTTCATGGTGCCGGAAAGCTCAGCACATCGTGTGCGGGACTATGTTCGCCAACTGATCGAGCGGAAGTTCCGCGGGGGCTACGGCATGATGGCCTGGGCTGACAACGGCAAGGCCACCTGCGGATTCAATGTCCACGCCTTGGCGGAGTACGGCTGGAACATTGACGGACGCAGTGAAGAGGAATTCGCCACGGCCTGGGCAACCCGAGAGGATTACCGCGAGCCCGAAAAGGTCGGCGAATGGGCTGAGCTGATGGGGCCGATCGAGTTCGATGTGTACGACTCGGATTTCCCGATCGCTTACTCGTGGGGCAAGTTCATCAAGATGGTCGAGGAACGCCGCCGCCCGTATCTCGGTGAAGGCGTGTTTCGCTACTACATGAGCGCCGAGGACTTCGACCGTAAGATTGCCGCCACCGACCGTGCTCTCAAGATCGCCGAGACGTTCGACAACAAGTACTTGGCGAATGAGACGCGGGTCGTTCGATCGTATGTCCTGCTCGCCAAGGGTCTCTACGAAGTAGCGGAGTTGGTTGCGACCAACGAGTTTCGCAATCTCGAAAGCCAGGAGTGGCTGAGGCAGGCTTTGGATTCCCTAGACAACGCTCGCGACGAGAACGTTACGGCGATTAAGGGGTGGCGAAGCGCGCTCGGCCCGGAACCTTGGCACCGCCGCGTGCACGATGCGATCAAGGGAACCGAAGACACGGTGAACGCCGTGACGGAGTTTGTTTCGGGGCGCTATTTCTACTAGAGCCGCGTCATCTCCGCCCGAACCCTTGCGGGATAAACGCCACGTAGTGCATAGTGAATAGGTGATCGGGATGGCGATCAAGCCCCCGGTTGCGAACGTCTATGCTAGACGACCCAGGTAGTAGGAACAACAGCGCAGCGGCACTCAGCGGACCGCAAGGTCGGCGTGCGTCGCTTCTTGTCGGGATTGACGATGGCTACCGTACCCATCGGCGTGGACCACGTCCTGTATCTCACCGAGATGACAGGGATGAGCGTCATTGCGCCCAATGGTCTCCGACTCGGACGCGTTCGCGAGCTAGCGCTTAAGCCAAGCGAACATCCCCGACGGGTTTCCCACTTTCTGATTGGCCGGCGCACACGGTTCATGGTGCGCTACGACCAGATCGAATCGATCTCGCTAGAAGGCATCCGACTGTCGGATGACCGGTTCGTCCCGTACTATCCCGACGAAAACCTGTTACTGCTAGAGAAAGACTTGCTCGACCAGCAGATCGTCGACGTGAATGGCCGCAAGGTCGTCCGCGTGAACGACCTCGCGCTGAGAGTGGTGCACGCACCCGCGGGTGATGAGCTTTGGGTGGCCGAAGTCGGCGTCGGCCTGCAGGGAGCTTTCCGGCGCCTCGCAGAAGGGATCCTGCCTAACAAGCTGATTCGCCGGGTGCAGGAGCGCATCAAGCCGAATTCGATTCCGTGGCAGTACTGCAACATCGTCGAGCCTGACCCACAGCGCCGTTTGCGGCTGCGGATTTCGCACGACCGGCTAGGGGAATTACACCCCGCCGATCTTGCCGACATCATCGAGGATCTTGCGCCCGCCGAGCGTGGCGCCTTGTTCGAAACCCTGGGTGACGAAGTAGCCGCCGAGACGTTGGGCGAAGTTGATCCGAAGATTCAGGTCAGCATTCTCAAGGCACTCGACAAAGAGCGCGCAGCCGACATTGTTGAAGAAATGGAGCCGGACCTGGCCGCGGACGTCCTCGACCAACTCGAAGAAGAGAAGAGCCGCGAGATCCTGCAGGACATGGAGCAGGTTCCGAAGGCCGAGGTCGAGGAACTGCTCGAATACGAGAGCGATACCGCCGGCGGCATGATGAACACCCAGTATGTCGACGTCCATGAGGACGGACTGGTGCGCGACGCTCTGGAAGCATTGCGCGGCAACGAAGATTTGCTCAAGGCGCTGACACATCTCTTCCTTATCGATCGCGAGCAGCGGCTAACGGGCGCCGTCGCTATTGGGATGCTGTTCGCGGCATCGGAGGATACGCCGCTGCGGAAACTAGCGTTCAAGGAGACGTTGAAAGTTCACGTCGAAGACGACCGCGAAGAAGTGGTCGAACTCTTCGACAAATACAATCTCTACGCTTTGCCCGTCGTGGATGAGGAAGGCGAGTTGTGTGGCGTGATCACGGCCGATGATGTGATCAGCGTACTCACCCCCGACGACTGACGAACTCCCCTGCCGGAGTCCCTTTATGTTTCAGCGCCTGCGCTCACGTCTGCTGATCTTCCTGGCCGTACTCGGGCCGGGATTCATCACCGCTGTCGTCGACAACGACGCCGGCGGCATCTTCACCTATTCCGAAGCGGGCGCACGATTCGGCTACAACCCCCTGTGGACAATGCTTCCGGTGACGGTGGTCCTGATCGTCACGCAGGTGATGTGCTCGCGGATGGGCGCGGTCACCGGCAAGGGTTTATCGGACTTGATTCGCGAAGAGTTCGGACTGCGGATAACGTTCTTTGTCATGGCCGCGCTGTTGGTCGTCAACCTGACGAACGTCACGGCTAACTTTGCAGGCATTGCCGGTTCCGTCGAGATCTTCGGCGTGAGCCGCTACATTTCGGTGCCGCTGGGCGCGCTGGTCGTGTGGCTGCTCGTCGTGAAAGGCACGTACCGGAGTGTGGAGAAGATCTTTCTCGTGGCGAGCGTTTTCTATGTCGCGTATGTCATCTCGGCGATCATGGTCGAGCCGGATTGGGGCGAGGCCATAAAGAGCAGCGTGATCCCAGTCGTCTACTTTGACGGACCGTATGTGGCGATTCTGATCGGTTTGGTCGGGACGTCGGTCGCACCCTGGATGCAGTTCTACTTGCAGGCGGCGGTTGTCGAGAAGGGCGTTGATGTCGAGCAGTTCGCAGAGTCGCGCGCGGAAGTGATCGTCGGCTGCGTCGCGATGGCGTTCATCAAGTTTTTCATCATCGTTTGCGCGGCAGGAGCAATCTGGTCGGTGCAGCCGCGCGAGATTCACGACGCCGCGGACGCGGCGATGGCGCTACAGCCGCTGGGCCCTTATGCTTACATCCTATTCAGCGCCGGACTGTTCAACGCCTCGCTACTGGCCGCCAGCATCCTGCCGTTGTCGACGGCCTACTCGGTTTGCGAGGGGCTGGGTTTCGAATCGGGCGTCAATCATCGCTTCGAAGATGCCAAGGTTTTCTACGGACTGTATACGCTGCTGATTGTCGTGGGAGCGGGGTTAGTTCTGTGGCCCGGCTTCCCGCTGGTGCGGATGATCCTGCTCTCGCAAGTCCTGAACGGTGTCCTGCTGCCCATCATCCTGATCTTGATTCTGCGTCTCGTGAACCGCCGCGATTTGATGGGCAAGTATGTCAATTCGAAGTTTGATAACCTCATGGCCTACGGCACGGTCGTTGTGATGATCGGCCTGTCACTCACCCTGGTCGCGCTCACGTTGTGGACCAGCTAAGCCGTCTGAGTCCCCCGAGAGAAAAATCCCGGCCCTGTGCCCCAATTCGTTGTCGGAACCAGACCGCCCAACAATAAAGTGCGAAAGAGGGCTTAACTCACTTGTTGTGAGGGACTGAGTGGAGTTAACCCCAGAAGTGAGACAGGATAAAGTGGGACATAATTCAGCGAATGGGAAAGGAGTACCCGATGGGGAGAAGGAAGCAGCGCTTGTTTGAGGCGAGATTCAAGGAAGAAGCAGTGCGCCGCATGCTGAACGGGGAGAGCATCATGAGGTTGAGCCGCGAGCTCGACGTAGCGCGGGCGGTGTTGTATCGCTGGCGTGACACGTATCGAACAAGCCTGCGAGCTCGCGGGAATGAGCCGAGTGGGATATTAGCGTGAATTAGCCCGTGTCAAACCTACGAAAGCGGATATCGAACTGCGCGATCGGATGCAACTGCGAGCTCAACCGGTCGATGCAACACAAGCGCTAAAGCGTTCCGCGGGCGTTTCAAACTCTAGCGTCTGACGTGGTCGTCCGTTGAGTTGGCGAGCGACCGCGTCGAGATGTTGTTGTGAGT
>Ga0315339_1001877_pt1 | contig 17066 bp, 10 predicted proteins | sample ASW17metaG_FD_204514 | JGI IMG/M metagenome (GOLD analysis project Ga0315339, IMG submission 204514) | Ammonia-oxidizing marine archaeal communities from Pacific Ocean, United States - ASW #17 | ecosystem: Environmental > Aquatic > Marine > Oceanic | place: USA: California | collected 2016-12-05
TGGATCGCCACCTGCTGCGAACTAGGGCACCGTCCCACGCACTCCGTTCGAGAGCGTGAGTCCGTGGAGCGTCGAGAGGTCCTGACAGAGGAATTGAAAGGTAAATGCGGTCCCGGAAGCTGCGGCGGGCATGGTGGCCCCTCCAGCCACCCTGCCACTGGCGTCTGTTTCGACCAGCAGTTGGGAGTTAAACGGAAACGCCTCCACAGTTCCGCCAAGTGCCGCAAAGGGCACGGGGCTCAAAGCAATCCAGAGCAGCGCCAACTTGAGTGGAGGGCCGTTCACCAGTTCGACACCTACCGACGAGCCTGCGGTGAGAGGCCCGAGGCCTGTCAACTGAGGCTGCCCATTAAAACCCGGCGTCCCGCCTCCGAGGTCTTCCCACGGGTCCTCGGCAGTGATCCGCAAGTTGTCCGCGCCAACCCCCCACTGGTCGAAGATGTAGAAAAACGTGGGGTCGCCATAAAAGATCGTCACCTGTGTCACGTCCTCGATCACTGTATTCCAGGCCGCGTTCGGATCGTGACAGAGACCGTTGAGCGCCCAGCCAGTTGGAAGAACCGTGCTGTGCGGGTCGATGCTGAAGTCGAAAGAGACCCAGCCCGCACCAGGCTGGGGGACTTGCTCGATGCCCAGCAGATAAACAGAACAACTTCCGTTCGAAAGCATAAGGGTGCATTCACGGGCCGCTGGGAACTGAGTCGCAAAAGTCTTCAGATCGACACCTAACGACACAACATTTCTGGACCTGTAGTCACCCGTGAAGTCAGAAGCTCCGCTCGTACGCAACTGAGGCGCAAAGGTATCCACGAGTGAAGACATAAAAGCATCTGGATTACCCCCCGGACCGGAAATCGTCGGTGGCGGGCCGTAGGTCCACCCCCCCTCATTCACGCCCCCAGAGAAAGTGTCGACGTATGTGGAGGAGCCAGCCAATGCGGGAGCCGTCAACAGCACAAGTGCTACGAGCGAGCGAGAAAGGCTTGAGAGATTCATGGTGAAGAGACTCGGGTGGTGAACTGCGAAGAACCCTCAGCTTGTTGAGCGAATGAGATCTCAACCCACACATCCACATCTATGGCTGCTCAGGAACGGCAGCATAGCAGTCAAGAAAACGGCCGTGCGTGGGAGCAGGGCCCCCCCGAAGAGAGCCTCGGCAGATCACGAGATCGGCGATCTGCGGCCTAGAGCAGGCGAAGCGCACTTCAGGTGGCCGCGGGCTCTTCCAGCCAAGGCTGGTTGACCCACGCCCCGAATCTGGAGACCATCTTTCGCTTGAGAAAGCGCGAGGCAGCACAAACCCCGGGGACCGACGTGCCACACGATCCAGACAGGCCAGCTCATCTGCCGACTTTTCGACTGAGCTCTTGGCTGCAGGCCCTGGCGGCCCCCTCCCTGCTCTTTGCCGTCCTGGCCTCGCCAGGCTGCATGGTCGGGCCGGATTACGTCGAGCCCGAGGCCAAAGTCGCAAGTGACTGGCAAGAGAGTGCCGACCCGCGCGTGAGCTCCGCATCGTCGACTCATGCAGACTGGTGGCGGGGGTTCGAAGACCCGATTCTGGATGAGCTTATTTACCGAGCCTACGAACAGAATCTGGATTTACAGCAAGCCGGAATACGAGTTCTGCAGGCTCGGGCCCAACTTGGCATCGCCGTTGGACAGTCTTTTCCGCAAGTTCAGCAGTTCTCCGCCAACTACACGAGAGAAGAAGTCAGCAAGAACCTCTCTGACCCGCCGCCGAGTCGCACATACAACGACTACTCGACGGGACTGGACGCGACCTGGGAATTGGACTTCTGGGGACAGTTCGCCCGCAACACCAGAGCGGCAAACGCGACCCTTCTCTCAACAGTTGCGGATTACGACAGCGTGCTCGTCACTTTGACCGGAGATGTCGCGAGCAACTACATCTCTATCCGCGCTTTCGAGCAGCAAGCACTTTTAGCTCGTCAAGATATCGAGAGCCAACGAGGCGTCCTCTCTCTCACACAGAACCAGTTTGAAAATGGCGCGGTCAGCGAGTTGGACGTTGTCCAAGCTCTGACTCGGCTCTCACAAAGCCAAGCACTCGTTCCTCAGCTGCAAATCGAACTGCGGCAAACAAAAAATGCACTGTGCGTGCTGCTCGGCGAGCCACCTCACTCGCTTGATGAAGTGCTGGGAAGAGGAAGTGACTTCCCTCGATCACCCCAGGAAGTGGCTGCAGGCGTCCCGGCCGATCTGCTCTTACGACGGCCGGATGTACGGGCAGCAGAACGCACGGCTGCGGCACAGGCAGAGCGTATCGGCATCGCCGAAGCCAATCTCTATCCTCACTTCAGCATTGCCGCTTCGGGTGGATGGGAGGCCGCGAACACGGGCGACCTGCTGAAGCGATCCAGCTGGACTGCTTCAGGGGGAGGGGGCTTCCAGTGGGATATTTTCAACTACGGGCGCCTGAGGAACGACGTGCGTGTGGAAGACGCACTTTTCCAGCAGTCGGTCCTCCAATATCAGAACATCGTCCTCCAGGCCGCGGCCGAAGTCGAAGACGCCTTGATCGGCTTCTTGATGGAACAAGACCGAGCCACTTTCCTGACCGTAGCCACCGAAGCATCAAAACGGTCGCTCACACTCTCGCTCTCGCAATACCGCGAAGGCACTGCCAACTACACCCGCGTGCTTGACGCGCAGTCATCGCTGTTCGAAGCCCAGCAGGATCTCGTGCAAAGCCAAGCCAATGAAATTTTGAACTTAATCGCTGCCTACAAAGCATTGGGCGGAGGCTGGCAACTTCGAGAGGGGCATGACTTCGTGCCCGAAAGCACACGAAAAGAAATGGCGGAACGCACGAACTGGGGCGACATGTTGTCCACCGACTACTCAGAAGGAAGTGATCTAGGCCACCCGCGCCCGGACCCTGACGAGCTCTATCCGGCTATCGAGGCGGGGACGCAACCGTGAATTTCTTTATCGAGCGTCCAATTTTCGCGTCAGTCATTGCACTCATTCTCGTCGTGGCCGGCGGCATCGCGGCCATGATGTTGCCCATAGCGCGATTCCCCGTGCTGACCCCACCCGAGGTGCAGGTCTCGGCGCAATACATCGGCGCGAATTCTTCTGTGGTCGCCAACACGGTGACGACACCGCTAGAACTCGACATCAATGGATCCGAGGGCATGCTCTACATGTCCTCAGACAGCACCAACAACGGCGACAGCAGCATCACGATCACTTACGAAGTCGGCTACGACAGTTCTATGGCCGAATTCGATGCACAAAACCGTGCCAATCAAGCCTTTGCTGAATTGCCCGCGAACGTCCAGCAGGTCGGACTCACGGTCACCAAGCAATCCACCAACATGCTGCTCGCGGTGAACCTGATTTCACCGAATGGTACCTACGACCACCTCTTCCTCAGTAACTACGGTGACATCCATGTCAACAATGCGCTGACACGGTTGCCAGGTGTCGCATCGGTTGCCGAGCTAGGACTCGTCTCCTACGCCATTCGCATCTGGATCGACCCCCAACGGTTGACTGGCCTGGGCTTGACGCCCATGGATGTGGCGCAAGCCGTTGAAGAACAAAATCAGCAGGTGGCGGCAGGCATCATCGGGGCCGCCCCGGCGCCACCAGGACAAGCTTTTCAGTACCAGTTGACGACGCAGGGACGACTGTCACAAGTCGAACAGTTTGAGGACATCATTCTCCGAACGAATTCGGACGGATCCATCGTTCGCGTCAAGGATGTCGCTACGGTTCAACTGGGCTCTGATGAGTACAACTGGTCTTCGCTTCTGAACGGAAAACCGGCTGCAACTCTTGCGGTCTTCCAATTGGCAGATGCCAACGGGCTTCAACTCGAGGCCGATGTCATCGCCGTGATGAAGGAGCTGGAGAAGCACTTTCCAGAAGATCTGGAATGGTCGATGCCCTACAACACCGCAACTTTTGTGCGGGACTCCGTGCATGAAGTCGTCTCAACGCTACTGCTAGCCATCGGCCTGGTTTTCCTTGTGGTCTTCGTCTTCCTGCAAAGCTGGCGAACGACTCTGATTCCACTGCTGACGATTCCCGTTTCGTTGATCGGCACCTTCGCGATCATGGCGGCGTTCGGTTTCTCTATCAATACGCTGAGCCTGCTCGGCATGGTCCTGGCCGTGGGACTGGTTGTGGACGATGCGATTGTCGTCGTCGAAAACTGCATGCGAAAGCTGCAGGGAGCTCAGGGAGAGGACCTCGACATCAAGGAACTCACCGCCGCGGGCATGGCGGAAGTGAGAGGGCCCATCATCGCGACAACACTGGCACTGATGGCGGTCTTTGTTCCGGTGGCATTCATGCCGGGCATGACGGGCTTGCTGTACGTACAGTTTGCGCTGACCATCGCATTCAGCGTGGCCCTCTCGGGCATCAACTCGATGAGTCTCAGCCCTGCATTGTGCGGCGTCATGCTGCAGGCCGTGCCAAAAGACAAGAAGACATTCGCACCATTTCGGATCTTCAACTCCATCTTCGACAAGGTCTCCAACGGTTACGCCAAGCTAGTCGAGTGGATGGCAAGAGCGTGGATCCTGGTCATGCTGATCTTCCTGGGTCTCGGATTGCTCGCAGGCTGGCTCACGATGTCGATCCCGACAGCCTTCGTGCCAGAAGAAGACCAGGGGTACTTCATCGTCAACGTCGAAACTCCAGAGGGGGCGACTGTCGAGCGCACCGAAGCGGCACTGAGCCGCATTCGAGACATCGTCCTGGCGATGCCCGGCGTTGCCGACTTTTTGGAAGCGCCTGGATACAACGTCATCGATGGCATCCAACAGCCCAACTTTGGTGTCGGCTGGGTCATTCTCAAGCCTTATGACGAGCGCACGGAGCCAGCGACAAGGCTCCGATCGTTAATAGAGACTTCCCAGAAGCAAATCATTGAAGAGGTCCCCGAAGCCCGCGTGATCGTTGCCAATGCACCAGCCATTCCTGGACTGGGGGCAACAGGCGGTTTCACGATGGAGATCCAGGATCTTGAAGCGCAAGGAACCACCCGACTGGCCGATGTTGCAAACAACTTCATTGAAGAGGCCCGCAAGCGCCCGGAATTGGCGGGCATTTACACCACCTTTGCCGACAATTTCCCGCAACTCTATCTGGATGTGGATCGCACGAAGGCCAAGGCACTGGGCATCTCACTCAACGACCTCTACGCCACACTCCAGATCAATCTGGGGTCGATGTATGTCAATGACTTCAACATCTTCGGCCGTGTCTACCGCGTCTACCTACAAGCCACCGAGGATGCCCGAGCCGACCCAGAAGACATCTCCCGGCTAAAGATCCAGAACGCAAATGGCGAGATGGTCGAACTGTCAACCCTGGTGACCGTGGAACGCACGGTCGGGCCGTACAACGTGCAGCACTACCAGATCTACGGATCCATCGCGGTGAACGGATCCCCCGCCCAGGACTACAGCACGGGGCAAGCAATCCAGGCCATGGAGGCCGTTGCCAAGGCCGCCCTTCCTGACGGTTACGGATATCAGTGGACCGGCATCACCTATCAGCAAATCTTGGCAGGAAATGCAGCTCCCATCATCTTTGGGCTGTCGCTGTTGTTCGTGTTCTTTGTGCTCTCGGCAACGTACGAAAGCTGGGTCATGCCCATCATGGTGCTTTTGGCCGTCCCCTTGGCCATTCTCGGAGCTGCCCTGGGCCTGTTGATGCGCAATCTCGACATGGACGTTTACGCTCAGATCGGGTTGGTCATGCTGATTGGACTCGCAGCGAAGAACGCGATTCTGATCGTCGAATTTGCCAAGGACCAACGCGAAGCGGGCTCGAGCATCTTGCAGGCCGCCAAGGACGCAGCTCGGATCCGGCTGCGTCCCATTCTGATGACTGCCTTTGCCTTCATCCTTGGAACCTTGCCTTTGATGTTTGCATCAGGCGCAGGTGCAGCCAGTCGTCGCTCACTGGGAACCGTGGTCGTTGTGGGAATGACCGTTTCAACGATCTTGGTTTGCTTCGTGCCTATCTTCTACTTCGTGATCCAAAATCTGCGCGAAAAACGATTTCCCCGCGCATCAAATGACATGCCTTCCGCCCAACAGGGCGATTCATCCGCAGCACCCGGGCCGACCACATGACACGTCGACATAGCCACGAACCAGATTCCATGAAGATTCTTCACGCCGAACGGCTCCATCATGCGCGCACTTTTCTCTTAGTGCTTCTCGCGGCATTCCTTCCAGTGGGATGCGGTTCGAAGCCCGAAGTCGCCACCCACGAACGTGCGCCTCGTTCGGTCACAGTGTCGACGGTGTCTCCGCAATCAGTGCCCATCGTGATGGAAATCAACGGGGCACTGAAATCGGTGACGGAAGCAAAGATCCGCGCCAGAGTCACCGGCTACATGATGGCGCAAAATTTTACCGCTGGGCAATTCGTAGAAGAAGGCACTCCCCTCTACCTCATCGACCCGCGTCCATTCAGGGCTCAACTCGATTCCGCCCTTGCCCAGTTGGCTTTTGACAAAGCCAACCTCATCTATCAGCAAGCCGAAGAAAGAAGGTACACGGCCATGGCGGCGGCTGGCTCGGCTTCCCAAGAGCGTCTCGAATCAGCGATTGCGCAACGTGGAGAGGCGGAAGCCAACATCGAGGGGGACCTGGCGGCCATCGAACAGGCTGAACTGAATCTGGAATTTACGCGCGTCACGGCACCCTTCTCCGGTGTCGTTCAGATCTCCAAACCAGACGTCGGGGATCTCATTCGGGAGAACGAAGACACCCTGACCACTTTGGTGCAGGTAGATCCGATGAACGTCATGTTCAATCTGAGTCGCCGCCAGCTGTTCGGAATCCAAGATCTCCAACAACGCGGCAAGGTTCCGAGTGAGATTGCCGGCAACCTTCAGGTGGAGATTCAGATGCCAGATGGCAAGCCGTATGCTCATCGCGGAACGGTCAACTTCGTCGGATCTGAAATCGATCCGACGACCGACTCGCTGGTTGTCCGCGCCAAGGTGCCCAACCCTCACAATGAGCACGGGGGTGTCGCATTGATCGCTGGCCAGTACGTGCCCGTAAAGCTGTACGTAGGCACCGATCCGGATGCACTTCTCATCCCTCAAAAGTCAATGATGCAAACCCAGCAAGGAACGATTGTCTACGTCGTTGGTGCTGGTGAAAAAGTTGAAACACGGGTCATCGAAGTTGGAGCAACCCACGACGATTCCATTGTCGTGACCAAGGGACTGCACAAAGGCGAGCGAGTCATCGTGGACGGGACTCAGATGGTGCGTGACGGAGAAGTCGTCAAGGCAACATCTGCTGTGTCGGCCAAGCCAACAGACAAGAAGAAGGACTCCTGACTCCGGCTACTTCAGGTACCCGAGTTCCTGCAAGGCTTCTTGAACCTTCGGGTCGAGATTCTCGAGCACCGGTCTGAACGCAACACCATGGGGCCCCGCAGCTTCAATAAATTCTGAAGCGAAACCCCAGTGATCTTCACCCAACGTCTCTGTTTCTCGGGGATCGGAAAGAAGGTCGTAGCTCGATTGATCAAGCTTGACGTTGGATCTCGGGTCGAAGAATCGCATCGACTTACGATCTCCTCGAACAATGCAGTCAGAAGACGAACCAAAGGCCGAGGTACGCGAATAAAGCAGCCGATCCTGGGAGAGGGTGGCGCCGTCCTGAATCGAGGGCAGCAAGCTAACCCCAGGTAATGGCACAGGAGCGTCAAGATCCAACCAATCCAGCAAGGTCGGAAGCACATCCACGTTGCTGCACGGTGCCGTGAGAACCCGTGGCTCGGTCACGAGATTGCTCGGCAGAAGCAAGAACGGGATCCGCAAGTTGAAATCAAACACCGAATGCTTGTTGGCGCGCCAATCTGGCCCAACACCAATGTCCTCATCGTCGTCGAGCGCCTGGCCATGGTCACTCGTTACGAAAAACAACACGTCGCCGTCGTACCGATCGCTCATGAACTCATAGAGTTCTAGAATCTTCTCGTCGATCCATGCAATCGAGTCTTCGTAGGTCCCCGGGAAGGGCGCATTTCCCCAGGGCCCGTGCACATCAATGTAGTGCACGTAAGTGAACTCCGGATCTTCGACAGGCCGCTCAAGGAAATGATCTTTGATCGACATGTTCACAGTGTCCGCGAACATGTCCGGCCCCCAAACCTTCTTCGGCTTCCCTCTCACGCCGTGGCTGTTGCCAATGAAGTGAATATCAAAGGTGTCAAAACCTTCGTGAAAACTGTTCCAGTTGTGCAGAAAGGGATTGGTGACAAAAGCTGCAGTCTCGTACCCGTTGTCCTGCAAAATCTCGTGAAACAGAACAACGTCTGGATCAAAGATCCGCAGTTGATTGCTGTCGTGCTCTCCATCTGCGCCGTGCTGCTGGGGATAGAGCCCCGAGAAGAGACTCAACACAGAAGGGTACGTCCAGGGCGCGACCGAACGCATGTGAGTTGCAGACACGCCTCGTTTCCCTAACGCCGTCATGTTCGGCGCCCAGCGCTCCATGGAATCCATGCGAAGCTGATCCACCAGCACGACAACGATGTGTGGCTGCTTGAGAGGATCCTCGCGACCCGACCCCGCATCACCGCTTTCACCACATCCAGAAGTGAGCAGGGTTGCGAACAGAGCAGCCCCGAGGGCTGAAGAGAATGTTGAGGTCACGGTCAAGACGACCCAGAAGCGTTCGCGGCTGGTTCCTTGCCGCCCACCGGGCGACACATGAACTTGAGTGTAGCTCTGCCCCACTCGAGCGCCAAGCCAGAGGGTCATGGCCAGTAAAATCCGAAAGCTTTGCAAAGTTTCGGTGCCATCGATCTGCTTCTCTCCATCTCTCCCCGCGGGGAGACGCCGCGCTTCCGAACTGATAGATTGCCCCGACCCAGCACTCGAGACATGGCTCGGAAAGCGCCTTTGGCGCCGCCGACCGGTCCCGTTCACCTGTCACCATGTTGGATTGGAACTTAGCGATGACGAAGTGCTCGATGGTCCGCGGTGACTCAACCGAACTCGACCACCTTGAGACCAAACTACGGGGCACGGACCTCCTCAATGCGCCACTCCTGAACAAACAGTGCGCATTCTCGAACGAAGAACGCCACGCGCTCGGAATCGCCGGGCTCATGCCCAGCACGGTCGAAACATTGGAAGAGCAGTTAAGGCGAGAGCTCGACGCCTTCGAAAGCTACGAGACTTTGCTCGAGCGCAGTCTCTATCTGGCTGAGTTACGCGACCGCAACGAAGTGCTTTACTTTCGCTTGGCGCTGGAACATGTCGAGGAAATGCTCCCTATCCTCTACACGCCTGAAGTCGGAGACTTTGTCAAGAACTACAGCCATTCCTATGCACGCCCCCGCGGGCTGTACATCTCTTACAACGATGAAGATTCCATAGAAGAGATCTTGAGCAATCGCTGCATGCACGAAGTCGATGTCATCGTTGTCACAGACTCAGGTGCGATTCTAGGCATCGGTGATCAAGGGGTTGGTGGAATGGGGATCCCCATTGCGAAACTCGCTCTTGATTCACTTTGCGGCGCAGTTCACCCCGCGCGCGCGCTACCTATCACGCTCGATGTAGGCACGAACAACAAAGCACTTCTTGACGATCCGCTTTACATGGGCTGGCGTCATGAGCGCGTTGAAGGAGCAGACTACGAACGATTCATTGAAAAGTTTGTGGGCGCGATCAAGAAACACCTCCCAGGTGTGCTTCTGCACTGGGAGGACTTCGCCCGCGACAATGCCGAGCGCAACCTGGAAACCTACAGAGATCGAATCTGCAGCTTCAATGACGACATCCAGGGGACTGCCGCCGTTGCCGTTGCAACGCTGTACGCAGCATTAAAAGCCACCGGCCAAACGATGAGAGATCAACGGGTGGTGGTCTTTGGCTCTGGCGCAGCCGGGCTCGGAAACGCGGACCAGATTCTCGCTGCCATGCAGCGAGAAGGCTTAACCCAAGCCGATGCTCACGCACAGATATGGGCGCTGGATCGTTACGGCCTCGTTGTCGAGGGCATGGAAGGCAACACGTCTCAACAGCAGCCCTATGCGCGCAGCGCAGCGGAAGTTGCCGACTGGAGTCGCAACGAGCAGGGTCAAATCGATCTCGCAGAAACCGTGCATCGGACGAAGCCCACCATTTTGATCGGAACCTCCACGGTGAGCGGGGCATTCAACGAAGCCATTGTCCGGGAAATGGCCGCTTCCGCTGAACACCCCATCATCTTTCCGATGTCGAACCCCACCGAGAAGGCGGAAGCCCACCCATCAGACTTGCTGAAGTGGACAGATGGCCGCGCACTGATTGCGACCGGCAGCCCCTTTGACTCGGTTAAGCACGCGAGCCGCACCATCCGGATCGGCCAATCTAACAATGCTTTCATCTTTCCGGGACTGACGCTCGGCGTCATCGCAACCGGAGCCTCTCGGATCTCCGATGACATGCTGTGGGCTGCCATGCAGGCACTCAGCGACTTGTCTCCGGCGCTTCAATCAGTCGACAATGGGCTCTTGCCCACAGTCGATCGGCTCCGCGAAGTGTGCCTGACTGTGGGAACGGCCGTGGCTCAACAAGTGGTTGATGAAGGACTTGCCCGAGAACCTCTTACCGATACCATCGAAGCGACCATTGAGCGCCATTTGTGGACACCGCACTACCTCCCCGTATTCCCCGTGACATGAAGAGCACCGCGCCATGAGCCGGACCCACTTTTACGGCACTCTCGTCGGCAAAAAAGTCGTCGTCGCAGTCAGTGGTGTCATCCTCTTTGGATTCCTGCTCGGCCACATGACGGGAAACATCAAGGTCTTCCTTGGTGACGAAGCCAATGGCGTCCCCAAGATAGACGTCTACGGGTATTTCCTTCGCACCATGGGCGAGCCCATCTTTAGCTACGGCCAGATGCTCTGGATCGTGCGCATCGTGCTGATCACAGCCCTTCTTGCGCATGTCGTCACCGTGATCCTTTTGGCTGTCCATAACCGCAATGCCCGACCGGTTCGGTATGCACAAACAAAACGAATCGCTGCTACGCCCTCTGCACGATTCATGATGTGGAGTGGGCTGTTCATTCTCGCCTTCGTTATTTTCCACATCCTGCACCTCACAACCGGCAGCTTGGACCCCAAGCATTTCGTCCAGGATCGGGTCTACGGGAATCTCTACCGCGCCTTCCATAACGGAGGCTTTGTCGTCATTTACGTCACAGCCATGGTGTTCCTGGCACTGCACCTCTACCACGGAATCTGGAGCTTGTTTCAAACGCTCGGTCTCGACAATCCCGACCGCAACAAGCGACTCCGAATGTTTGCTGCTCTCGCCACGCTGGCCTTACTGTTAGGTTTCGCTTCAGTGCCTCTGGGAATGTTCCTGGGCGACATGCCGGAACCACCAAACCCCGCCAATCTCCCACCACCGTACGGAGGTCGTTAGTCATGAATCTCGACCCTCGGATCCCGGACGGCCCCATCGAGGACAAGTGGGAGAACCATGTCAACCACATCCGCCTCGTGGGACCGCGTAACAGACCGCACTATCGAGTCATTGTCGTCGGCACCGGCCTCGCCGGCGCGTCCGCTGCCTCCTCCATGGCAGCCATGGGCTACAAGGTGGATGCATTCTGCTTCCAGGACAGCCCGCGTCGCGCTCACAGCATCGCTGCCCAGGGGGGCATCAATGCATCCAAGAACTACCGCAACGACGGCGACTCGACCTACCGACTGTTTTACGACACCCAGAAAGGTGGAGACTATCGGTCACGCGAAGCCAATGTCTGGCGACTCGCACAGCTCAGCACGCAGATCATCGATCAGGCCGTAGCCCAAGGCGTTCCCTTTGCACGGGAATACGGCGGCATGCTGGCGAATCGATCTTTCGGCGGAGTCCTTGTCGAGCGCACCTTCTATTGCCGAGGTGAAACCGGGCAGCAGTTGCTGCTAGGAGCCTGCTCTGCCCTCGCCCAGCAGATTCATGTGGGCGGTGTCAAAATGCACACCCGCTCCGAGTTGATGGACATCGTTGTTGTCGACGGGCGTGCGCGCGGCATCGTCGTGCGTGACCTCATCACCGGCGAAGTCACATCTCATGCCGCGGATGCCGTCGTGCTGGCAACGGGCGGCTACAGCAACGTGTTTAATCTGTCCACCAACGCAAAAAACTGCAACGTGACGGCCACATGGCGGGCCTACCGTCGCGGAGCCGGCTTCGCAAACCCTTGCTACAACCAGATCCACCCCACCTGCATTCCAGCAGCGGGTGAACACCAGTCCAAGCTCACCCTCATGAGCGAGTCGCTACGCAACGACGGGCGCATCTGGGTTCCTCGCAAGAAAGGCGAGCAACGCCGCCCCACAGACATCCCCGAAGAAGATCGCTTCTATTATCTAGAAGAGCGCTATCCACGGTTTGGCAATCTCGTCCCCCGGGATGTTGCTTCGCGCAATGCCAAAGAGGTGTGCGACGAAGGACTCGGAGTCGGACCCACTGGGCGAGGAGTCTTTCTCGACTTCCGTGACGCCATCAAAGAACGTGGCCATGATGTCATCGAGGCTCGCTACGGAAATCTGTTCGAGATGTACAAGCGCATCACGGATGAGAGTCCTTTCGAGACGCCCATGCGCATCTACCCGGCCCCTCACTACACCATGGGCGGCTTGTGGGTCGACTACGACCTCATGACCACAATCCCGGGACTGTTTGCCGTCGGTGAAGCCAACTTCTCTGATCACGGAGCAAACCGGCTCGGGGCAAGTTCCATGATGCAGTGCCTGGCGGACGGCTACTTCATTATCCCCTCAACCATCGGGAACTATCTGAGTAGCCATCCCTATGGCGAGATCCAAGCCGACCACTCAGCATTCCGTGAAGCGGAAGCCGGGGTGCATGCGCTGACGGACAAGCTGTTGTCTATCGGTGGCAAAACCTCGCCCGCGGCCATTCACCGCGAACTCGGTCATTTGATGGAAACCAAATGCGGAATCGCCCGCAACAAGCAAGATCTTGAGTCGGCGTTGAAAGAGATCCCTTTGCTGCGTGAGCGCTTCTGGAACGACCTGGCTGTACCGGGAACCGGTGCTCAACTCAACCAGGCGCTCGAACACGCTGGGCGTCTGGCAGACTTCCTTGAGTTTGCTGAGTTGATGGTTCTCGACGCTCTCACGCGCGACGAATCCTGCGGCTGCCACTTCAGAACAGAACACCAGACTGAGGAAGGAGAGGCGCTGCGCAACGACGACAAATTCGCGCATGTCTCCGTCTGGGAACATAAAGGCACAGATCAAAAGCCGGAGATGCACACCGAGCCACTCGAGTTTGAGGCCCTGCCCCTGGCACAGAGGAACTACAAGACATGAAATTCCGACTCAATGTGTGGCGCCAAGGCTCGGAACAAGAAAAGGGCAGCATGCAGTCCTGTGAACTGGATGAAGTCAGTTCGGATATGTCGTTTCTTGAGATGCTCGACTATCTCAACGAGACACTTATCTCAAAGGGCGAGGAACCGATTGCATTCGATTCCGATTGCCGAGAGGGCGTTTGCGGCATGTGCTCTTTGGTTATCAATGGCCAAGCCCACGGCCCGATGAAGGCCACCACAACCTGTCAGACTTACATGCGGCTCTTCCCGGACGGCTCGGAGATCACCATCGAGCCCTGGAGGGCAGGCGCCTTTCCTGTTCTGCGCGACCTGATCGTCAATCGCTCATCATTCGATCGCATCATGCAGGCTGGTGGCTACATCACGGTTCACTCCGGCCCCAAACCCGAACCAAACTCGGTTCCCATCAACCAGCAAGTTGCTGAAGAGTCGCTTGATGCAGCGGTTTGCATCGGCTGTGGCGCTTGTGTTGCAGCATGTCCAAATGGGTCAGCCATGCTCTACACGGCAGCAAAAGTAAGCCACTTTGCCTTGCTCCCCCAGGGCCAGGCAGAGCGAACGGATCGCGCCCTCGCCATGGTCGACCAGATGCAGACCGAAGGCTTTGGCTCCTGCCGTAACTACGCTGAGTGCGAAGCTGCTTGTCCCAAGGCCATCAGCATCAACTTCATCGGCCAGCTCAATCGCGAGTACATTCGCGCAACCGCCAAGCCCTGCAACGCCCGCGGCCAGATGCACGCTCAGTAGATTTGCCACTGAAGAGCCGGGCTGCTGGCTGCTCTCGTGAGAGCGGGGCTTGCACCAGATCAGCCCTCCGGCCCTATTTACACGCCACTTCAGACGAAAGAGGCTCTCAAGCCCAGTTCAGCGATTGGCAAAACGAGCCAACGTCATGAAATGAAGCGACTTGGGCAGATCTCACACAGGCGGCGCAGAATCGCTTACCCTTGGGTAAAGCATCCCTGCGGCTCAGTTCTCTCCCCTCCGACTCCCCTCCGACTCCCCTCCCCTTCCCCTACCCACCCCGACCGCGCATGAAGCGCTCGGCGTGGGCGTGAGCTATCTCTATGAATCGCGTGATCCTCTGCATGCTCGCCGGGCTCTCAGCCCTCCTTTCCTCTCCTCTCGCGGCCCAGGTCGTTCCCACGGCACTGCAACACGACAGCCTCTCGCTGAGCGACGTTGCACAGGTCACCCTGCCAGGCATCGACCTCGCAGCCGTCACGCAAGAAGACCTCGTCCGTGAATCGACTGGACTCCCGCCACGCTTTGCGATTCCAAACACGGTCAAGATCACTCCCGCCAGCGACGGCACACTGGAAGTGCTCGACGACGGACGGATTCTGTGGAGGCTCCGCATCTCAGCCCCCGGCGCTGCCAATCTCAATCTAGGCTTCACCACTTACAACATGCCTGAAGGCGGGCAACTTCTGTTCTATTCCGCAGACGCAAAGAAAGTGGTGCGCCCATTCACTCACGAAGACAACGCAAGTCACGGGGAACTCTGGACACCCGTCATGGCCACTGACGACGCTGTTGTCGAAGTGACAATCCCGCGGGAACTCTTCGGGAACCTGGCACTCGAGCTGACGCAGATTGGCTACGGCTATCGTGGCTTTGGCAGCAAAGCCGCAGGTCCTGCAAAATCTGGGTCCTGTAATGTGGACGTCGTGTGCTCTGCAGGTGACGACTGGCGCAGTGAGATTCCTGCTATCGCCGTGATCGCCCTGGGGGGCAGCACGTTCTGCACGGGCTTCATGGTGAACAACACCGCAAACGACCGCACTCCCTATTTCATGACGGCGAACCACTGTGGCATCGGCTCAGGCAATGCTGCCTCTCTCGTGACTTACTGGAACTACGAGACTTCCGTCTGCAACGGCTCACCCAATGGACAGCTCAACCAGTTCAACACCGGGGCCTTCTTCCGCTCGAGCTACTCGCCGTCTGACTTCACTCTGGTAGAGCTCGACAGCGATCCAAATCCGGCTTTCGAAATCACGTTCGCAGGCTGGGATCGCAGTGGAGCCAACTCACCGGGTGCGATTGCCATTCATCAACCCAGCACCGATGAGAAGGCCATCAGCTTCGAGAACCAACCCACCTCGGTCACCAGCTACCTGGGTAACAGCGTTCCTGGCGACGGGACCCACGTGAAAGTCACCGACTGGGACATTGGCACCACGGAGCCTGGCTCCTCGGGCTCACCATTGTTCAACACGTCGCACCAGGTGATCGGTCAGTTGCACGGTGGCTTTGCAGCCTGCGGCAACAATGATGCGGACTGGTACGGAGCATTCGCTGTCTCCTGGACTGGTGGCGGATCTTCTTCTTCACGCCTCAGGGATTGGCTCGACCCGGCCAACACGGGCGCCATGAGCGTGCCGACTCTTGGTGGAGGCCTGAGTGTTTCACCTTCAACTGCCGTCCTTCATGAAGGACCCGTAGGCGGACCGTTTACCAACTCATCGGTGATCTACACCCTGCTCAACAACGGCGACTCGGCCGTGAACTACCGGGTTACGGTCAGCTCACCGACGAATTCGCTGCTCATCAACGGAGGAACGAGCCAGATCAATGGGAACTTGCCTGCAACAGGAGGCGCTTCCCAGTTCACGGCATCACTCGCAGCATCCGTCAGCTCCCTTGGAGGCGGTCTCTACACCGCAGAGATCACGATTGAAGATCTCACCAACGGGATTGCGACAACTCGTTCACATACCCTGGAAATTGGCCGCACCACGGTGGCGTCGATTCCCATGAACACGAACCCGGGGTGGAGCACCAATGGGCGCTGGAGGTTCGGGACTCCCTCAGGTGGAGGCGGATCCTCTGGCAACCCAGATCCCACTTCTGGTGCCACGGGCAATCAGGTCTTCGGTTACGACCTCGCCGGTGACTACACGGACAACCTCAGTGAGCAGCACCTTACTTCGACTCCCTTCGACTTCACGGGCATGAGTGGTGTCAAAGTGAGCTTCCAGCGCTGGCTCAATGTCGAAGTGTCAACGTGGGACCACGCTTACTTCCGCGCCAGCAATGATGGCGTCAACTTTGTGACGATCTGGGAGAACAACGAGGAACTGACAGACTCTGCGTGGAGTAAGCAGGAGTTTGACATCTCCGACATCGCCGACGACGAATCGACCGTGTACCTGCGCTGGACCATGGGCACAACAGACGGATCCCTGGTCTACTCCGGCTGGAACATCGATGATGTAGAAATCACTGCCATCGCACCCTCTTCGTTCACCAACTACGGAGTGGGGCTTGCTGGAAGCGGTGGATTCACACCCTCGATCGCGGGTGCCGGTGACACATCCATCGGAGGAAACTTCACGGTAGACATCGAAGGTGGACTGGGCGGAGCGTTCGGAGCTGCGGCCCTCGGCTTCCAGCGCGCGAACCTCCCCTTCTACGGGGGCAACCTGCTGGTTGACCCTCCGCTCTCCCTCGTCTTCCTGACTCTCTCCGGCCCATCGGGCGTTCCGGGTGTCGGGACATTTGGTGCGACCACCAGCATTACAGACCCTGGCATGGCGGGCGTTGTCTTCCAGCTCCAGGGCATTTTTGTCGATGCCGGCGCAACCGAGGGCTACAGCCTGAGTCAAGGTCTCGAGGTAACCGCCGGGCTCTGATCGCGCTTCAAACCAAGCGTTTCACGCAACGACACCCGAGGCTTCT
>Ga0315339_1001878_pt1 | contig 17066 bp, 13 predicted proteins | sample ASW17metaG_FD_204514 | JGI IMG/M metagenome (GOLD analysis project Ga0315339, IMG submission 204514) | Ammonia-oxidizing marine archaeal communities from Pacific Ocean, United States - ASW #17 | ecosystem: Environmental > Aquatic > Marine > Oceanic | place: USA: California | collected 2016-12-05
TGCATTTATTTGTGTTTTATTTTGGGTTAATGGCAGACGTAACACCACCAGTAGGTTTGGCGGCGTACGCTGCGTCCGGTATATCTCGAGCTGACCCGATCAAAACGGGCATCCAAGCTTTTTGGTATGAAATTCGAACAGCCATATTACCTTTTGTTTTTATATTCAATTCGGAACTGTTGTTAATTGGCATAACAGGATTTTGGCATGGTCTCTCAATTTTTATCCTATCGTTGATTGCGATCTTATGTTTCACGGCAGCGACACAGGGTTGGTTATTAACGCGCCTTAAATTGCCAGAAATATTTTGCCTATTGGTGGTGACCGTAGCCCTTTTTCGCCCCGATTTTGTCGTCAATCTTGTGTCACCTGTTTATGAACCGCTGGGGGAAAGTATTAAATCACCACTGGCATTTGAGGAAAAACGTAATATTCGAATTCACGTAACCCGAAATACAGCATACGGTGACCGTTTCAAATTATTTAACTTTCCTACAAGGATAGGCGAGCCCTTTATAATACCCGATTATTTAGGAATAAACCTGCGCACATCAGAGGGCGGTTATTTTGTAGATCAGTTAACATATAATGGTTTAGCGAAGAAGGCGGGTTTAGAAATTGAAGATCAAATAACATCAACTGAAATTAGCAACTTGAACCCTCTAGGACGCGTATGGGGTTATGGCGCAGGCCTTTTACTATTAGCGTTAATAGGTTTTTTCCAATGGCGACGTTGGAGGAACAATGAAAATACCCCTTAGAATATTATTTTCTAGTTCGATCGTTTGTGTCTGAAGTGTCTAAAGATTTAAAGTGAATTTTGTTATTAATTGGGCATGATATGGTTGCACACTTTGAAGTCTATAAGTAGATGTATTAAACAATAATTCCCGTTATAGATTATAAGTATCCTAGTTCTTGCCATATTGAGTAGTTTTTTCTGAATTTTTCTCGCGAACGCCATATTTTCCCGAATTCGCCTTCACTATTGCGATAGGCGTGAACCTCTTCCTGCCAAATCGATTTCAGTTTATTGAGGAGTGGGTGTGGCCAACGGCTTACAGTAAAACCGCGATCAACTAAAGATTTTAGCATACCAAAACGATGTCCTTCGCTTTGGGAGATACTGTCTGCAATATTGGCGGTACAAGCAATTTCAATTCTGTCTTTAGTTTGGCGGTTTAGACTATCCCAATTTCTTATGTTAATCATTAAGTTTAGGACGCTATACTGTTGATGCCATCCCGGAAAATATATATAGCCAGTGGATTGCTTTGGTTCGGTTTTACCTATTGCATAGGGTGCACCTATAGTTGCCCCAAATATTTTCCCCGATTGAATTGCAGAACTTATATCTTGAGGTGCAATCAAAGCTGTGAGAACCCCAGCTTGAGATAGGACCGTTGCGCCAAGCCCCACAGCTGCGACTCGCCTTTCTCGCAAATCAGCAATATTATTTACCGGCTCTCTAAACCATCCGCCGAATGTTGGACCAGTGATGCCACAAACGAGGCCGTGTATGTTGTAACGTTGATAAAGATTTTGAGATAGATTTTCCCCTCCGCCGATTTTGTGCCAGGCCAGAAACTCGTTAGCCCCAGGGCCAAATGGAAATCCGTCGAGCAGTTCAAAGCTGCGCGATTTTTTCCCTAAAAATGATGGGCTGCTGACGGCTGCTTCGATCCTCCCTGAAGATACAGCATCGAAGCTGCTAAAAACCGGAACCAGGGTTCCGGGTTCAAAGAGCTTTAACTCTAATGTTGTTCTCGTCAAAAAGTTTATATTTTTCACTAAATTCTGTACTGATATCCCTCTTGGGAAGGCGTTACTTGGGAATAAACTTGCTGTCCGCCATTGTGATCTTTGTAAAGGCGTTTTGATTTCCTCAATCCCCAGCTGAAGAATATTGGTTTGTTTTACATTTGACTCGGGTTCGTTGGTGGCGATTATTAACCCAACTATCAACCCTATAAACAATCCCGTGACGAAGTACTTCATATGGTTTTCTAATACCTATTCCGCGGATCTATCTTGTGTCAAAAGAACATCGTCAAACAATGTCGGTTAGAGAGGAATTCTGTTAATTGCATGGAGGAAATTTTAGGAAATAAAAGCTGTACGTTTCAGAAAATAGAAGGGTATGGCAATTAAATACACTTTAAACCTTGCAATGGTTGGTCGGGGAGAGAGGATTCGAACCTCCGACCCCATCGTCCCGAACGATGTGCGCTACCAGGCTGCGCCACTCCCCGACTTGTTAATTCTATATGTTTTTCCGATTGTGTTAATAAATATTATGATATCGAGTTTAAGGCGGTCATTCTAATTTTCTGCCCAAGTAATTTAATTTATTGGCAATTTTTTTGCCCGCAATTTTGTGTCCTAAGCTCGACCAATGGCCATCGTGCTTAAAGTGGGTGGGTGAGTAACCAACAGCCAAAAATTCATCAAAGGGGTCCACAATATCAATTGTGCGTTTGTTTAAAGCACGATGCATCATTTGACGTAGAGTTCTATATAATGGATCTCCATCGCTAATTTCAAAGCGCCCAGGTATGATCAGAACACTAACGGGTATGTTTTCAGGCATCATTTGTTTAAGTTTTAAAATTTCATCTGCTGTTATATCTACTGCTGAAATAAGATTTTCCTTAGTCATGGGTGACGTATAAATTTCTACCGGTTTTATAATTCCTAACATGACTAAAGCACGGTTGATAATTTCTATACGTTTTAACGATACTGCAATAAAGTTATAAAGCGCGGAAATACTAGTTAGTTTTCTCTTAACGCTTGAAAGCAATAAAATCGATTTTTGTCTATTTTTTGCAAGGCTTGTCTCATGGGTTTCAGCAAGACCTTCTTCTTCAGTATTTCGTTTTTTACATTCTGACCCGGAGATATCATTTTCTAACACTAGCCCAATTACAAGCGCTTGAGGGCTTAAGTTTTTAGGCATTCGAGAAATGAGTGCTTGATATCCACAAACATCAGTACCAGGGCTTGCAATATTATAAACCGGATAATTGAGTAATTTCTCAAGAACTGAAGAATACATTTCTTGTTGCTCAACACCCCAACCAAATGTCATCGAGTCACCTACGACCCAAATGGCGTTATTACTCGCACTTATTGGTTTAGGGTTTCGTAAACCAAACTTATTTATTGAGATATGGACACGAAAATCACCGTTATTTTGAGAAAAATAGCCATTAAAATTTGGTAGACCTGTTCCTACAGTTCCATAGCCCGGAACAGAAATTATTCGCACAAAATTACCACTCCAATATTCCGTCCAATTGGGCATTACAAATCTGAGAATTAATTCTGTTAGAAATATAGTTATAAGAAGGCCTAACGTAAGCGCTCCTAACCGGCCCCCTATTGACTTTTTATGACGCACCATTAACCTTTTCGTCGGCCGATTACATCAAACAGACCGCCTTCCCTTGCAATAGTGTTAATCCATGAAAGTTGAGTGACCAATCTTTGATACCAAGTACCCGGATCGGTTTCAGAAAACATTGAAGCCGCTGCTTCTCCCTTCGTACCCAAAATAGCCGGTGATACATTTAAATAATCGATATCATTCTCTGAAAACCATTTAAGGACTTCGTCGATGGAGTGCCACGTTTCATGAGGATTGAAATATTGATCCTTAATCCAAGTGTCAGCTTTGTGTTTATCAAGGATTTTTGTCCGAACAACATAGTCAATATTAGGACCAAAAATTCTTATAAGTTTGGATCTTAAAAAAGTTGGAATTCTTGCATAACGATTATATAATCCGGCAATAATTATTCCGCCCGGTTTTAGTTTTTTGACAATTTGAGAAAATGCGCGGCGAGCATCAAATGTATGGTGTAGGCATCCGTGAGCAATTACGACATCAAAGCAGTCATCCTTAATAGCTAAATCAAACATATTCATTTGGATAAAACTGCTTCGCATTAACCCATTTCTTATTTTATGATCGATAGCTAGCTTAAGGCTACTTAGTGACATATCGATACCTAAAACATTATTATTATTTAGTTGTAAGTAATGGGATAATTGGCCCGTACCACACCCACATTCTAATACCAATTTATTAAACCCGATTGCCTCCAGTAATTGAGAAGAAAACAAGTTCTCTGAACCTTTATTTACCAGTTCACCAAAGTCTTCTAAACCTTCATAATTGGGGAAGGGGTTTTCTTCATAAAATTTTTTAACGTTATTTGAAATATCATTTCCTTCGCCATTTATTGGCAATAACAAAGATGGAACACCCGCTAAAAAAGGAAAATTTTCCTTAGTCTCTGGAACAAATAAGCTGTCTCCTCTTTGCTCCAGTTCACATCCCTTACTTGTAGGCAATTCGATGCATTCGAGAATTTTACTGGGAATCATCGAGGGGCCAATAATTTGATTCGTGCTAACAATGCTATTGGTGCTCCTTAAATAACACAAAATTATTAATTACCAGAATATCCATTTCTGTTGCCATAAAACATCGATAAGCGTCACTGGGAGAGCAAACAATTGGTTCATCTCTTACATTAAAACTGGTATTTACCAGTATCGGGCATCCAGTGAGCTTATGAAAATACTCTAAGAGCAGGTGAAATCGGTAATTGGTAGCTTTGTGTACTGTTTGAACCCTGGCCGAATAGTCGACGTGTGTGACAGCAGCAATTGTACTGCGAGTAATTTTGAGCTTTTCAAACCCTTGTTTTTGGCTCTCTTCAGTTGTTATTTTATGACGATGCTCCATCCGAACGTTTGATGTGAGCAGCATGTAGGGACTATCTGCATCGAGTTCAAAATATTTAGACGCTGAATCACTTAAAATTGCCGGAGCGAAAGGCCTAAAACTCTCGCGATATTTTATTTTAAGGTTTAAAGTCTTTTGCATTTTTTCCGAACGTGGATCTCCTAAAATGGACCTATTTCCAAGAGAGCGAGGGCCGAATTCCATTCTACCTTGAAACCATCCAACAACTTTTTTTTCGCTTAGGGCTAAAGCTACAGAGGTAAATAGTTTTTCGTCATTTTCCTCGATATAGTTAGCTCCATATTGATCTAGAGTATTGCGGATTTCGTCGTTATTGTACTCCGGACCCAAGAAGGCCCCTTGCATATCATCAGTTAATAACGGACTACGTTGCCGTGGTTGATCAGACTCAGCATGAAAGATCGAAAGTGCAACACCTAGTGCGGCTCCAGCATCGCCAGCGGCGGGTTGGATCCACACGTTTTCAAATGGGGTTTCACGTAAGATACGTCCGTTTGCAACGCAGTTAAGCCCTACACCTCCGGCTATACATAAATTAGACTGCCCAGACTCTTTATGCAGGTTTATGCATAGTTTAAGTATGAGGTCTTCAGTCACAGTCTGAATTGAACGGGCAATATCCATATGCCTTTGACTTAGCGTTTCTGACGTATTTCTGGGCGGACCGCCAAACAATCTATGAAAACGAGCATTCGTCATTTTTAGATCTGTACAGTAACTGAAATATGACATATCTAAATTGAATGAGGCGTCTTCCTTAATATCAATCAAATTGTCTAGGATTGTGTGCACATATTTGGGCTCTCCATAGGGAGCCAAACCCATAACTTTGTACTCACCGTCATTAATTTTAAAACCGAGGTAAGACGTGAATGCTGAATAAAGAAGGCCTAAAGAATGCGGAAATTTTATTTCCTTTATAAGCTTTAAGTCCTTGCCATGGCCAACACCGGTTGTAGTTGTTGCCCATTCTCCAACACCATCCATGACCAGTACCGCGGCATCGTAAAAAGGTGATGGATAAAATGCGCTGGCTGCATGTGAGTGATGATGAAAGTCAAATCGAATTACTTTATCATTTATTGTTCCGAGATCTAAATCATTTAACCCTCTAAGGATCAGATTCTTTTGAAATATTTTTTCACGCACCCAAACAGGAATAGACTTTATAAAAGACGGTAAACCAGAAGGAGCGTGAGCGATATAGGTTTCAAGTAGGCGGTTAAATGTTAAAAGAGGCTTATCATAAAATCCAATTAAATCTAGTTCGTCCAACTTTAAGCCTGCTTCAGAAAGGCAATAAATGATAGCGTCGCTGGGGAAGGCTGAATCATTTTTAATTCGAGAAAACCTCTCCTGCTGGGCAGCTGCAACAATTACACCATCTTTTATGATGGCGGCAGCACTGTCGTGGTAAAACGCAGATAAACCTAAGATAACCATTTTATATAAGAGGAGGATTAGAATATTGCATAGATAAATGGTGCTATAGCACTGCTTTCTACAATTAATAAAAGTCCGCCTAAAGCGATTAGGCTTAAAATTATTGGGGCCAACCAGTACTTATTGTAGACCCGCATAAACTTGAAAAGTTGGCTTAAAAAATCGAACAAAATTCACTCTTAATTGAGATAAAGTTTAAAACAGGTCTTTCAACGTTTCGGTATCAGTGTGTCGATCAATCTGTGTCCAGTAGGAATTATTTGTTTTTTTTCTTTTTTTACCCATGGGGTCGTAGCCAAAAATTCTTAAGGACAAGCCGGTAGGTAGAATTGCCAAGAAAAAAAATACTCCCAAAAGAACTATATTATTAATCTGAGATAACTGATTGGCTAGTTTTGACCAGAGCCGGTTCAGGGGCATCAGTACCCCAGGTGCTAATAATGCGATAAGAGAAAATACTATAGAAACCCATGGTGCCCAAAAAAGACTGATGTTAAAGATGTAATAAAAAACTATAAACGTTAAAGCAAATAGAATCGCAAGTGAAATACCAAATGTACGGTCACTCAGACGTTTAACCTTCATTAAACGTTCCTTGAGACTGTGAAAAAATGTAATTGATGGGATTACAAATCATTTTTTTATTATACATTTTTCGAATCAAATTCCCTACTGCTATGGCTAAAAAATTCTCTCTGAATTCCAAATTGTTCAAGCATCGTCACCCGGTTTTAGACATTTGTAATGTTTCGGGCAAGAGTTTAAGGTTTCAGAAGGGTATTTGGAGAAAATTCGCAATTGTTGAGTTTCTAATTTAGATGTTTATCGGCTTTTTCTCATATTTTAGCTTGCCGTTTCTTAACTTCTAACTGAATTAGTTATTCATTTGCTATTTAAGTTTAGCTGAAAATTCATCACTAAACGGTGGGGGAAACAATTAAATTATGCCTCAAAAATTAGGAATTATCGGTATGGGTCTCATGGGCCAAGCATTTATACATAATCTTTCCCAATCACAATTTTCTCTTCAAGGATTCGACATTGATGCTGACCGAATGAAGGATTTGCGTGATCAAGGCGGTCATCCGGTGGATACTCCAGCAGAGGCAGCCCAAGGTGTAAATTTTGTCATTTTATCACTTCCGACCAGTACAATTGCACGTGATGTGTTGCTTGGTCCGAACGGGGTCGTGGAAGGTGCATCTGAGGGGCTTCTTATCTGCGATACCACTACGGCGCGGCCAACAGATTCCGAGCAGCTAGCGGAAGAGCTTGAAGAACGCGGTATCAGGTACCTAGATTCTGCGGTTAGCGGCACTAGTACTATGGCTGAGAACGGCGATCTTATAGTTATTGCGGGTGGCAAGAAGGAAGATTTTGACGCTTGTAAATCCATTTTTTCGGGGTTTAGCCGTGAGGCGTATTACATGGGTCCATCAGGTTCTGGTGCTAGAACAAAACTAGTTATAAACCTTATTCTTGCTGGGAACCGCTTTGCGTTGGCTGAAGGATTGGTAATGGGTGAGAAGGCAGGTTTAGAACCTCATAACCTTCTAGAAGTCTTAAAAGACGGAGCTTGTTATTCTAAAACTATGATAGACAAGGGTCCAAAAATGATCAACGCCGATTATGCCAAACAAGGACAAGTAAAGGTCTCGTTGAAGGATTCGCGTCTGATGATTGAGTTGGGCCAGCAACTTGGCGTGCCAGTGCTAATGACAAGTTTATATTCACAAATCCTCCAAACAGCATATGAAAAAGGTTACTCAGAGAAGGATACTGTTGCCTTCTATGAAATACTGAGGGGAATGTCCGGGTTAGAAGAACGGACGGGGATCGATAGTGTTCCTTTTGGAGATGTTTGAAGCCATAAATAAATAATTTATTACTCCAAAATTTTAGGAATAATATTTTAAGAAGTTAATGATGAAAAGCTAGGACTCAGCATACTAGATAACGACTTGCCCTTAATCTTTGGCTCCTGAGGATCTGCCGTAGGAGTTAGCTCCGGTTCAAAAATAAAAAATTATAGAATCTTATTTAATTTGCGCCTACCTGAGATGGGGGGAGCTAATAAGCCCGGTCAATGCAAAAATCAATAGCATCTATCAACGCTTGCTTTTCTGGTCCATCTTCGAAAATACCCATGGCATCCCTGGCAATCGCGCCATAGTGGTGGGCCCGCTTTACGGCGTCTTCAAGTGCACCGTGTTTGCCCATCAACTCAATAGCATATGCGAGGTCATCCTCGGCTTGTTCTAATTCTTCAAGCGTCCGTTTCCAGAATGTGCGTTCCTTATCGTTACCCCGTCTAAAAGCTAATATCACCGGAAGAGTAATTTTACCGTCTCTAAAATCGTCACCTATCGATTTCCCCAACGTTGCTTGTTTGGCAGAGTAATCAAGAGAGTCGTCGATTAATTGGAACGTAATCCCTAAATTCATGCCGTAGGTTTCTAAAGCGTCTTCTTCCACTTTGGGTCTTTCGGCTACAAGTGCACCTATGCGACAGGCAGCTGAAAATAATTGCGCTGTTTTAGATCGGATAACTTCCATATAAGCGGTCTCACCGGTTTCGGTATTGTTGGAGGTTGTAAGTTGCTGAACTTCACCCTCAGCAATCACGGATGATGCGCTAGAAAGAACCCGTAAAACATCAAGAGAACCGTCATCAACCATTAGCTCAAATGCCCGGCTGAATAGAAAATCACCAACCAGTACACTCGCTTGATTACCCCACACAACATTTGCAGAGGCCAGACCTCTTCGGAGGTCGCTCTCGTCAACAACGTCGTCATGCAGTAGCGTAGCTGTGTGAATAAATTCGACACAAGCTGCGAGAGCGATATGCCGCTTGCCGCGGTAACCGCATAGTCGGGCCGCCGTAAGTGTCATCATAGGTCGTATCCTTTTTCCTCCGGCAGCAACGATGTGACCCGCAATTTGTGGAATTAAGTTTACCGGACTATTCATGCACCTGATGATTAACTCATTGACGTTTAGAAGGTCTTTGTTTGTTAGGTTGACCATGAGGTCTAACGACGGGCTTTGATTTTTTCCGCTCTCAAGGTTAACAACAATTCCCACAGAATTTTTCCTTTTCAAGAGTATCTACACTAGCTTGATGTTATCGTATTATTCATTGAGCATATGGGGCAAACTCTCAATTGGTCAAGCTAGTCTTGTTATTGGTTTATAAATGTTGGCGTTACAAGGGCGCTTATAAATAAATAAAATTGTATAAATTTTATTTCTAGCCCAGACATTAAAAAAAAACTAGATTGATTTTATTGAACTTATAGATGACACCAGCCTTTGCTTGATGCAGGATCTATATTAATCCTTGTTGAGTCATAGTGATTAAAAAGAACTTACTTTTCTCACAAAGTTTAGGTGGGAAAGGAGAGGCTGCTGGATGACGTTTGGATTATTGAGCCAAGATAGTTTTTTAAACGGACGGGTTACGTTGTTTCAGCCAGAAAGAGGGTATCGAGCGGCTATTGATCCTGTCTTTTTAGCAGCGTGTATTCCGGCTTGTCCCGGTGAAAAAGTTTTAGAAATAGGAAGTGGAACGGGTGCTGCTTCCCTTTGTCTTGCGGCTCGTGTACCGAAAGTTGAAGTAATAGGACTGGAGTTGCAATTAGATTTGGTTGATTTGGCAACTAAAAGTGTTGAACTAAACACCCTTAGTCACACTGTTTCCTTTCTCCAAGGTGATCTCTTGTCTCCTCCGAAATGTATTGGTGCATTTCTTTTTGATCATGTTATGGCAAATCCGCCTCATCTTAATAAACAAAACGTAATTTCGTCACCTAATCTACAAAAAGAAATTGCATATGTTGAAGGAAAAGCTGCACTTACGGACTGGATAAAATTTGCACTGCAGAACGTTCGGGTCGGTGGAACAGTTACTTTCTTGCATCGTTACGATCGTCGAGATGAAGTCGTTTCGGGCTTGGAGGAAAGTGCTGGGGGGATTATAATGTTTCCTCTTTGGCCAAGGATCCGTGGTAACGGAGCAAAACGGGTCCTTATTCAGGGAAGAAAAGGTATAGAAGGAATAACAAAATTAGCTACTGGGATTGTTCTATACGACGATAAAGAAAAATTTTCTACTGAAGCCACCAAAATTTTGAGAGAAGCTGACAGGCTAATATTATAGACATCTTGTTAACTGGACCCTTAGGAGCTTAACGGACTACGATGATAAGAGAATATCTTGAAAAATTAAAAGTTCCAGGATTTCGCAATCCCAAACCGGTGGTTGCGGTGTTAAGACTTTCTGGGGTCATTGGACAAATTGGCAATCCAATTCGGCAAGGTCTAACAGCAGTAGATCTTATGCGTTCAATTGAACGCGCTTTCTCCTTACCTAAGCTTAGGGCTGTTGCTCTTCAGGTCAATTCGCCAGGTGGTAGTCCAGTACAGTCTTCTTTAATATTCAAAAGAATCCGTGCTATGGCGGAGGAGAAAGAAATTTCTGTATTTGCTTTTGCTGAAGATGTTGCCGCTTCTGGTGGCTATCTGTTGGCCTGTGCTGCAGACGAAATATACGCTGATGAATCTTCGGTTGTAGGATCCATCGGAGTTATTTCATCGGGTTTTGGCTTCGTTGAACTGCTTGAAAAATTAGGTGTGGAAAGGAGAGTTCATACAGAAGGTAAAAATAAAAGCATGCTAGATCCATTCCAAAAGGAAAATCCACAAGATGTTAAACGGCTGAAGGAACTTCAAGGAGATATCTACACAACATTTACCAATATTGTAAAATCTCGAAGAGGTGACAAGCTTAAGAAGCCATACAGTAAGCTTTTTTCCGGCGAATTCTGGACGGGTCGTAAATCGCTGGAACTTGGGCTTATAGATGGGATAGGAGAGCTAACGAGCGTTATGCAAGAACGCTACGGTGATAGGGTAAAATTCCATCCCGTGTCCGAACGCAAGTCATGGCTTAAACAGAAGTTTACCATGTGGTTGCCTCAAGGTCCGAACGTGGGCAGTTGGGCTGGTGAACTAATTAGTGCGGCTGAAGAGCGGGCTCTTTGGGGTCGTTTTGGTTTATAAACAAGGCGGAACCGTTTGACCTATTCAATGAAACAGCGTTAGAGCACCTTATGCTTGGTTTCAGCTTACCCAAAATACTCGTCCTCGCAGCGATTATCGCCTTGGTATGGTACGGGTTTAAAATATTTGGTCGTGGGCGAAAACTGGAAAAAACAATAAAGAAAGGTGATATTTCTGGTGGGAATGAGAAGCAAAATGTGGACTTGGAGGAGTGCCCAATGTGTGAAGCTTACGTTGATGCAGGAGCTTCATCCTGTGGCAAGAACGGCTGTCCCTTGCCACTTGGTTAATACCTTACTCTTTACGGATTGAATTTTTGTTCAAATTTTAATTTATTGGTTAGGGGCTTTATATCTCTCCCTAGTAAATCTTAACTTTTTTTGGAAAACGTTTAGAATACATAGCTAGAATAATTTAGGATTTACTCCTCGATTTAGCGTTTACCAATCTGAAATTAGGTGAGTGTGGTTTAGGTCCATAGATACTAATTTATATTCGTGTTTCATGATTTGTGCCTTCTTGTAGTTAAATAGCAGCAGAAAATAGTGTTTATGGCAGCAGGAAGGTTTTTAGCTACTTGACCGAGGCTTGATGCCCAAGTATCTATCGCTTCAATTTTTCGGTTCACGCTGGATTTGATGATGGGGAATGACCCCCAAAACGGCCAGGATTTTCAATCCCTGATCTTGAGACTGCAGTCCTATTGGGCAGACTACGGCTGCGTCCTATTGCAGCCGTACGACATAGAAATGGGAGCAGGAACGTTTCACCCTGCGACGACGTTGAGGGCACTGGGACCCGAGGCTTGGCAAGCCGCCTATGTGCAACCATCTAGACGACCGTCAGATGGTCGTTATGGTGAAAACCCCAATCGGCTACAGCACTATTATCAGTTCCAGGTTATACTGAAGCCTTCCCCCATCGAGGCGCAGGAGCTATATCTTGATAGTCTCTATAATCTAGGGATAGATCAAAACCTTCATGACATAAGATTTGTAGAAGATGACTGGGAAAGTCCAACCTTGGGCGCGTGGGGGCTCGGATGGGAGGTATGGTGTGATGGTATGGAAATCAGCCAATTCACCTATTTCCAGCAAGTAGGTGGAATTGACTGTAATCCAGTGTCTGTGGAACTTACCTATGGTTTAGAACGGCTAGCTATGTACGTTCAAGGTATCGATAATGTCTACCAGTTAGACTGGAATGGGATGGGTGTTAAATACGGAGAAATTTTCCTACAAGCAGAGAAAGAGTTTTCTCTCCACAATTTTGAATATGCAAATACTGATATGCATGTTGGCCATTTTGAAGATGCCGAGAGAGAATGTGCATTTCTCCTAGATAAAAGATTGCCGCTGCCAGCTTATGACCAGTGTATCAAGGCATCCCATCATTTTAATTTATTGGACGCCCGAGGTGTTATTAGTGTGACGGAGCGCCAAGCCTATATCGCCCGTGTGAGAGCTTTGGCTAAAGGGTGCTGTGAAAGTTGGTTGGAGAGCAACGGATTGTTTGATGCCCGAGCTTCTGCTTGAAATTTTATCAGAGGAAATTCCTGCTCGCATGCAGGGAAACGCTGCTGACAATCTAAAACGGATAGTCGTGGAAAATCTTAACAATATTGGTTTGGAGTTTGTCTCCGCTAATTCATACGTAACGCCTAGGCGCCTCGCTGTGGTTGTGGATGGTCTGCCAAATAACACGCCTGAAGTTTCTGAAGAACGCAGAGGTCCCCGTGTGGATGCACCCAAAAAAGCGATTGATGGGTTTGTAGGCGGGCTTGGGTTAACTCTTAATGATCTGGAAAAAAGGAAGACCGAGAAAGGTGAGTTTTATTTTGCCGTACTCTCAAAGACGGGCCAAAAAACGGTAGTTTTGCTGAAGGGATTGTTGGAAGAAGCGATTTCCAAGGTACCCTGGCCAAAAAGTATGCGCTGGGCCGGTAGTACTGAACGGTGGGTCCGACCTATACATTCATTAATCTGCATATTTGACGGTAACGTTATTCCGCTAAGTTACGGGTCTTGTACAGCCGGCCGGAAGACATCAGCCCACCGTTTCTTGACAAATGCCCTTGTAGAAGTGGCGGATTTTGCCGATTACAAAAAGACCCTAGAAACTGGCTATGTTCTGATTGACCCAAAGGACCGCAGATCCAAAATTTTGGGCGAAATCGAAATTTTAGCAACTAAAGAGGAACTAACGCTCCTAGAAGATCAGGCTCTTTTAGATGAGGTCGTTGGCCTGGTCGAGTGGCCAATCGCTCTAATGGGGCATATGGATGAAGCGTTTTTGGAGATACCCCAGGAAGTGCTCACCACTACCATGCGGAAGAACCAAAAATATTTTGCTCTTATCGCTCAAGATGGCACATTAGCTCCCAGATTTATTATGATCGTCAACAAGGAAACACCTGATCAAGGTGCGTCAATAATAGCCGGAAACGAGAGAGTTTTACGTTCGCGCTTAGCTGATGCCAAGTTTTTTTGGGATCAAGACCGGCAATCGAGTTTAGAAAGCCGCCTTAATCGTCTCGAAGCCATTACCTTCCACGCCAAACTTGGAACACTGGCCGAAAAAGTGGCCCGGGTAGGCAAACTTGCTATCGAGTTAGCTGATGTTGTTAGCGCGAATAAACAGTTAGTTGCGCGTGCGGCACAATTAGCAAAGGCTGATCTAGTAACAGCAATGGTAGGTGAATTTCCTGAAGTGCAGGGGGTAATGGGCCGGTATTACGCGCTAAACGACGATGAGGCCAAAGAAGTTGCTCAAGCCATTGAGGAGCATTATGCACCGGCTGGTCCTTCTGATTTCTGTCCAATGGCGCCTGTTAGCGTAACCCTTGCCCTAGCAGATAAGATTGACACGTTAGTCGGCTTCTGGGCGATCGACGAAAAACCTACCGGTTCTAAAGACCCTTATGCTCTCCGAAGAGCGGCGTTAGGCATTATTAGGCTCGTCGTGGAGAACAGTCACCGTTTAAGTCTTATGGATGCCTTTTCTCATGCATGGAAAATCGCCGGTTACCGTGGCAATCAGCAAAGCGCCTTAGAAGGTCTCCTGCAATTTTTTTATGACCGATTAAGGGTCTATCTCCGTGAAAAAGGTGTTCGCCACGATCTAATATCTTCAGTATTCAGTAATGGTATTGAAGATGACCTTGTTCGATTTTTGACACGTGTGGACGTTTTGGAAACATTTCTAAAAACTGATGATGGTTCAAATTTATTAGTGGCCTATAAACGTGCAGTCAACATTTTACGTATTGAGGAGAAAAAAGACAAAAAAACATACGATTATTCTGAAGGCCTCGATCACAAATTGCTTACCGAAAAAAATGAAATCTCGTTAGCTAAAACCTTAATTGAAATCCTACCTACCGTACAAAGTGCTTTGGCTGTTGAGAATTATTCTGGTGCAATGGGGTCATTAGCTTCCACGCGTGACTTGATTGATTCCTTTTTTAATACCGTCACAGTCAATTGTGACGACCCTTTGGTGAGAAAGAATAGATTGATGATACTGAGTCTGATTAGAGCATCCTTTGACCAAATCGCTGACTTTTCTGAAATTGAAGGGGGTGAACGTTGAGTAAACTTGTTTACGCCTTTGGCGGGGCATCCGTTGAGGGAGATGCTGATATGATTAACCTGCTGGGCGGTAAGGGCGCAAATCTGGCTGAAATGATGTCTATAGGTTTACCAGTTCCGCCTGGCTTCACTATTACCACTCAAGTTTGTAATCAATATACACAAAATAATAAGTCTTTGCCGGAAGGTTTGAAGGATCAAGTGAACTCAGCTTTGACTAAAGTTGAGGAAATAATTGGGAAAAGATTTGGGAGACCGGAGAACCCTCTTTTGGTAAGTGTGCGTTCTGGTGCCCGAGCCTCTATGCCGGGGATGATGGATACGGTACTTAATCTGGGTCTTAATGACGAAACAGTGCAAGGATTGGCTACTGTTAGTGGCGATGAGAGATTTGCATACGATACCTATCGTCGTTTCATTCAGATGTTCGGGGATGTAGTATTAGGTGTCGAACATTACAATTTTGAAGAGATCCTCGCCGACTATAAAGACGATCGAGGTCTCGTACTTGACACAGATTTAGGTTCAGCTGATTGGCAATCGATCGTTACTGTTTATTTAGAAAAAGTAGAAGATCTAATTGGCAAGCCATTCCCGCAGGACCCTTATGATCAGCTTTGGGGTGCAATTGCGGCCGTATTTGCGAGTTGGACGAACGAACGTGCTAAAGTCTACCGAAAACTCCACTATATTCCAGAGGAGTGGGGTACAGCAGTGAACGTACAGTCTATGGTATTTGGCAACATGGGTGACTCATCGGCTACCGGTGTTTGTTTTACTAGAAACCCATCCACCGGTGAAAATGTGTTTTATGGTGAGTTCCTGATTAATGCCCAAGGTGAAGATGTTGTCGCCGGAATTCGCACTCCGCAGCCGCTGACCATCGCAGAAAAAGAGAGAAACCAATCTTCATTGCCTGCTATGGAAGAGGTAATGCCATCAATCTATAACGAAATTTGTAATATTCGAAAGCAACTCGAAACCCATTACAAAGATATGCAGGATATAGAGTTTACAGTTCAGCAAGGTAAATTGTGGATGTTACAGACACGCAGTGGCAAGCGTACTGCTGCTGCGGCACTTAAGATTGCAGTTGATATGACGAACGCAGGTTTGATCTCAAAGGAAGAGGCCATTTGTCGTGTTGATCCACTAGCATTAGATCAATTGCTGCATCCGACTCTTGATCCTAACGCTTCTCGACATGTTTTGGGGACGGGACTACCTGCCTCGCCGGGGGCTGCAAGTGGAAAAGTCTGTTTTTCATCTTTAGAAGTGGAAGCAATAGCTGCCAAGGGTGGCAAGGCGATACTTGTTCGCATTGAAACAAGCCCGGAAGATATAGGAGGCATGCACGCTGCCCAAGGTATTTTAACTACGAGGGGAGGGATGACTAGTCACGCTGCGGTTGTAGCACGAGGTATGGGGAGGCCTTGCGTTGTAGGTGCAGGTGAAATACGTGTCGATTATGCCCAACAATACCTATTTGCCGGTGGACAAACTATTGGACAGGGTGAAGTAATCACTATTGATGGAACTCGTGGTGATGTGATGTTTGGGGCTGTTGACACAATACAGCCGGAATTAACTGGTGAATTTGGCATATTTATGGGGTGGGTGGATGAATTTCGTACTATGGGAGTTAGAACGAACGCTGAAACGCCGGAAGACGCGAAAACGGCAGTCAAATTTGGTGCCGATGGGATAGGTCTCTGCAGGACGGAGCACATGTTTTTTGATCCTATCCGGATTGTTAGTATGAGAGAAATGATACTTTCAAGCGACGAGGCTGGTCGACGTTCGGCTCTTAAAAAATTACTGCCTTACCAGCGGGAAGACTTCAAAAAACTTTTTACAATAATGCGCGGTCTTCCAATCACTATCCGGTTACTGGATCCGCCTCTTCATGAATTCTTGCCTGCTAAGGAGGAAGAACTTGAAGAAGTAGCACAAGCGGTTGGCACTGATGTGATTGAAGTTCGCGCCCGTGTAGCTGCTTTGCACGAAACCAATCCGATGCTGGGTCTTCGAGGTTGTCGTCTTGGTATAATGTATCCGGAAATTTATGAAATGCAGTGCCGCGCGATTTTTGAGGCTGCGGCCTCAGTTGAGAAGGCTTCCGGGGAATGTGTTGTAACGGAGGTGATGATTCCTTTAGTTGCATCTAAGGAAGAATTCAAGATTTTGAAAGA
>Ga0315339_1001879_pt1 | contig 17065 bp, 16 predicted proteins | sample ASW17metaG_FD_204514 | JGI IMG/M metagenome (GOLD analysis project Ga0315339, IMG submission 204514) | Ammonia-oxidizing marine archaeal communities from Pacific Ocean, United States - ASW #17 | ecosystem: Environmental > Aquatic > Marine > Oceanic | place: USA: California | collected 2016-12-05
GCGTTGGCTGGCGCAGTTTGAGCGCGCTCTCTCGTCCGGTGATTGGCTGGCCGTCAAAGCGCTCTTTCACCCGGATTGTCATTGGCGCGATGTGTTGGCGCTGAGTTGGGATATTCAAACAGTGAGCGGAGCTGAGCGCGTCGTGGCGGCATTAAAAATTTATGTCGGCCGCGCCGCCCGGCCGTTTGGCTTCAAAGTCGACGCAGAGCGGACGTCGCCGCGTCAAGTCACCCGGGCTGGCAGCGATGCAATCGAGGCGATTTTCGCTTTTGAGACTGCTGATGGCCGCGGCGAGGGCGTATTGCGCTTCATCTCGGATGATGATGACGGTAAAAAATACAAGGCTTGGACGTTGCTGACTGCGCTACGCCAACTCCGCGGATTCGAGGAACGTGTTGGAATATCGCGGCCCACGGGCGAAGCCTATTCGCGCGATTTCGATGGACCCAACTGGCTCGATCTCCGAAATTTCGCTGTTGCTTATGACGGGCGAGAGCCGACGGTGCTGGTGGTGGGCGGCGGCCAGGCCGGGCTTTCTATTGCCGCGCGCCTGACCCAACTCGGCGTCGATACGCTAATCGTTGATCGACATCCACGCATTGGCGATAGTTGGCGCAAGCGCTATCATGCGCTCACATTGCACAATCAGATCCATGTCAATCATCTCCCCTACATGCCGTTTCCGCCGAACTGGCCTGCCTATATTCCCAAAGATAAGTTGGCCAACTGGTTCGAAGCCTATGCCGAGAGCATGGAGCTAAATTTTTGGACCGCGGTGGAGTTTCGAGGTGGCACTTATGACGAGGCGGCAGAACGCTGGACGGTTGAACTTCGTCACGCCAATGGCACAGTTCGCAAAATGCATCCCCGCCACATCGTTATGACCACGGGCGTCAGCGACATTCCTAATCTCCCTGATATCCCGACCCTGGCGGCATATAAAGGCACACTGATCCACTCCAGCGCTTACGAGGATGGAGGGGCATGGAAGGGGCGAAATGCCCTTGTCATCGGCACCGGCAACAGCGGCCATGATATCGCGCAAGATCTCTATTCGAGCGGTGCCCGAGTTACGCTAGTGCAACGCAGCCCAACCCAGGTCGTCAATGTTGAGCCCAGTGCGCAACTTCCCTACGCGCTCTATGACGAAGGGCCGCCGCTGGAGGATTGCGACCTCATCGCCGCCTCGATACCGTTCGCCGTGGCGCGAAAATCGCATATTCTCCTGACGACACGGGCGAAGGAAATCGACAAGCCGCTGCTCGACCGCTTGACCCGTATTGGCTTCAAGCTCGATTATGGCGAAGATGGATCCGGATGGCAGTTCAAATATTTGAGGCGTGGCGGCGGATATTATTTTAATGTCGGTTGCTCGGACCTGGTCGCTGATGGAAAAATCAAGCTAGTTCAATATTCGGATATCACTGAATTCACCGTCGCCGGCGCAAAGATGTCGTCCGGCGATATATTGCCCGCGGACCTCACGGTTCTTGCTACTGGCTATAAGGGTCAGGAGTATCTGGTTAGGCGATTATTTGGCGCCGAGGTGGCCGATGCTGTCGGGACGATCTGGGGCTTTAGCGAAGCGCAGGAGCTACGCAACATGTTCCAGCGCACAGGACAGCCGGGTCTCTGGTTTCTGGCTGGCAGCTTCGCCCAATGCCGGATCTATTCCAAATATCTCTCCATGCAGATCAAGGCCTGCGAAGAGGGCCTGCTTCCCCGGACGCGGTAGTGACGTTTTTAGCTCCATAGACCGCTCCTATCGTAAGCACGCATACATCACGACCAAGAAGTTTGACTAACTAAAGGGCGAAGACGAAACCTTTAAAGAAAACCTACCCGATGCCTTGCTGATATGAGTCTCGGTAGAGCATAGTTATCCAGTTACTGCTGGGTTCGAACAAACTGTGTTGCCGCGCTAAACAATATTAATAGCGGTGCATTGAACGGCTGGCGGGGCTATGCGCTTTATGGCACTGTCTGCCTCCGCAGTTCCACTTTGGGCCACTGCACTACCGGAGCCTATTTATAACTTATTGTACCGTATCTCACTGGAATGCCACAGAGTGGAATGACGAATTAGAAGCCACCGCTAGGGAGAAATTTGTGCCTCTGATTATATCGATAGGGGCCGTAAAGGTTCAGATGATAAGGACGGGCGACTTAAGTTTCTGTGTCGTCACCGAATACCCGGATGCTATGGCAGCAGAAACTGGTCAAGCACGCATTGCTGAAATACGCTCTCAAGCCGCAGACGAACTGCCCATGTCGATGGCCAGCTCACATGCAGGCGCGGTTTTTGCCTACGGCTAACATCCTCTAGGCCATGCCGTTACCTCAATTAGCCTAAACCGATCAGCGCCAAATAGAATCGTGACGACGGCGAGTGGGGCATCTATGTAGCACATGAGAATCTAGTCAACAATAAATAATTTGGTTCCGCCCACGGTCATCGAACGGTGGGCCCTTGTATCGTCAGCTACCTGGTAGCTCTGGCCTGGCTTGAGCGTCGCCAAGCCGCCGTCCTTAAATTCGGTGACCAACTCGCCCTCAAGGATCAACAGGATATGGCCTTTTTGGCACCAGTGATCTGCTAGGTAGTTCTTCGAATACTCAACCATGCGCACGCGCAATTCGCCGAACTGCCGGGTACGCCAATAGGCAACGCCGGTTTTGCCAGGATGCTCGGTCCGCTCGACCTCCGACCAGTCGGTAGTGCCAAACGGGATATTGGTCATTTTCATGACGCGCTCCTTACCTGTTTTGCTTTACACACAGCGCTAATTGCAATGTCAATTGGAATACTATGCCGCGCTGAAAGGAAAACCGTTTGAGAGGACGGTGCGGCGTTAGTTGTGTTTTTCGTGCCACTCGGAAGCAAGTTCGTTTCCCAGGTGGCCCCAAAATTGCAGGTCCGAACCGTCGGGGCCGTCGCTGTTCAGTTTGATGACAGACGCCTGCGGCATTTTTGCCTCCTTGTATTAAGTTCAAACTTCTTAGGCCGGTGATCAGTGTGGTAGCTAAAGCAGTTTAATTTCATCACCCGGCTTCACTGCTCCTTCGACCAGAACAGCACTGTAGATACCGGCCATGCCATCGTGGCCTTTAGCGACTATTCTCAGAATTTTCGGGTTCGACTCTGCCGTATCGGGATCGAGCGTGATCATCTTGCAGCGCGGGTCACGCTCGAGGATCGATAGCACAACCTTAGAGCCTATCTGAAGGGTCTTGCCAACGAGCCCATCTTCACTAAATCCGTCCACTGCTTCTAAGTCCATATAGACATTAGCCCGAAATCTCCGCTTGTCGAGGACGGTTTCGATTTCCTCACCGAGCTGCCGTGTAGTTTGCAAAGAGAAGAGCGAAACTGGACGGCAGTCCGTCAACGCTCGGTCGGATCGCAACAGGGTGAGGGCGTGTTTATCTTTAAGCCCAGTGCGGAGTTGATCGATCAGGGCAGGGTCATCAACCGCGAGCACCTCTCCCGAAGGTGTCTCGACATTCAGGGCGAGTTCCGCCGAGTCAGCGAAAATGGGGGTGATGCCAGGCGCCATGTCCTCGGCTTCAGTCAGGTTTGGCGGCTTCGCGGCCTTGTCCGAATTTTGGAAGCGAGGCCGGTACAAAAGCATATCCTGCTGCTCCCGCGCAGTCAGATATGGAAAACCGCCCGGCGCGGCAGCGTCCTTAAAAGCGAATAGGCGGTCGCCATAAACGCCCGAAAATCCAACGAATGCCTCTTTTAACTCCTCGCCGCGCATGCTCTTGACCGGATAGCGCCAGAGGCTATCTACTTTTCCTATAACTCTCATTACTTAAACTCCATTTCCTATATTTCCGCCTAATCACGAAATATGGGATAGCCAAACCCTTCATCGACGGCTACGCGGTGCAAGAATGATCGTAACGCCAATTGAAACGCTGTGTCGCTAAAAGATTAATTGGTCCTTTCTGGCTGATTTCCGCACTACCGCCCCTTTCCTCGAACAGTCGCGTGGTGATCTTCGTTGCTATAGCTAGCTTGCGTGGGGAAAATTGGGTAATTTCTTCTTCTATCGGCCGTCTTCGCTGATAATGCTTTAGAGAGACAGGCGGCACTGGTCCATCAGCGGATTTCGTTGATGAAGTCGAGATCGATCGTCATGATCATGCAGCATTCGGTATCCGGGTTTCCGAAGAGCTGGTGGTCCAGAAGAACAGGTAGCTTCGCGCGGCATGCGCGCATGGTTTACAATTATTGGGGAGGGTAATCATGACTTTTAACTTTGCGGATTTGATCAGTTCCCGAGCTACGGTGTCTGCTAATCCATGGGATGGGTACCCACAATTTCACTTCGTTGGCGGTAATATTGATGAACAAACCTTACCTGTTGATGAACTCGCTGCTGCCGTTGATCGGGTTATTCGGCGTGAAGGACATTCCATGGCTAAATACGGCATGGAAGACGGGCCACTTGGATTTTTTCCGCTTCGCCAATTTACGGCCGATAAGTTGAATTCTCGGGCAGGTATGTCTATTTCGGCTGACGATGTGTTGATCACTACTGGCTCGCTCCAAGCCTTAGATCTCGTTAATGAACTGCTTCTGGAGTCTGGCGATGTTGTTGTGCTGGAAGCCGCAAACTACTCTGGTACATTAACACGGTTAGACCGGATCAATGTTGATTACGTAGGTGTCGAACTCGATGCCGGTGGCATGCGGATGGACCATTTGCGGGAGGTCATGACGGACCTCATCCGGCAAGGGCGTAAAGCAAAGTTTATCTATACGATTCCCACTATCCAGAATCCCACGGGTACGATCCTGAGCCGTGACAGACGTTTAGAAATGCTGGATATCGCACGAGAATTTAATGTACCGATTTTTGAAGACGATTGTTATGCAGACCTGATCTGGGAGCGGGACCGGCCAGAGGCTATCCAGTCACTGGATACTGATGGCCGTGTGCTCTATTGCGGCAGCTTTTCTAAAACCGTAGCACCTGCCCTGAGGGTGGGTTATTTGGTCGCGCCGTGGAAGGTGATGCAGCATATTTTGCCCTTGAAGACTGATGCAGGGAGTGGCGCTCTAGAACAAATGGTACTGGCAGAATACTTGCCCCAGCATTTTGATGACCATGTAAACAGTCTAGTCCGGATGCTGAAACTAAAGTCAGATGCCATGGTAGAGGCGTTGGAGGAGAATTTTGGTGCCACTGCAGAATATTCTCGGCCTGTTGGCGGCATTTATATATGGGTGACGCTGCCGGAATTCGTCGATACGCGGGAACTGGCTGCTGCGGCGGCAGCAAAGGGTATTGCGATCAATCCCGGTCCCGATTGGGCCGTGTACGGTGATGAGAACCGTCACCGCATGCGGCTTTGCTTCGGGCATCCAAGCATTCAAAACATTCGCGAAGGCGTCGCAAAATTAGCTGACATCTGCCACCAAGAATTTAGCGTGCCGCGCCATAGCGGGAACGTTGGACGCGCATAATACAATATGGCCTCTCAGGAAAGTCTAAGAAAGACCGAGTAGTGGAAAAAAAGTCTGTTGCTTTCCGCAAGGTCAACGCGGGCAGCGGATGTGCGCTTGCTTGTCACGCGCCGGCAATCTGCAGCGAGGGCAGGGGGCATCCAGCGCGCTTTGGCAGTGGTACGAGTTTCTAGCTAATGCCTGGTGTTAGAATTTGATCGAGCTGGCGGCCCCATAATCTGGGCGCCGTGAGCTTTTCTTTGAAATAGCCGCGGTGGTCCTAAATCAAAGTGCCGCCGTCTTTTTTATCGTTGAGTATCCGCAAGATGCTGAGGCGCGGCACTTCAAGTTCGGCGCTGCGTTTGTTGCCGGAGCTGGTATGATTTTAGGGGATTAGGACGGCGCGGCCCTTGATGATGCCGGCATGGAGATCATGTAGCGCCTGGTTAGCTTCCGCGAGCTTATATTCCTTGGTAGCGAGGTTAACCAAACCACGATCTGCTAAGGCCATCAGCTCAACCAATTCCGCATAGGTACCGACTAAATTTCCGACGATGGTCTTCTCTGTAATGATCATCTCAATGGCAGGAATTTCGATCTTTCCACCATAACCGACAATATAATAGGAACCGGCACTACGCGTCATCGCCAAGCCTTTTTCGATCGAGCCGCCCTCGCCGACAAAATCGATTACCGCTTCCGCGCCTAGGCCTTTAGTGAGCTCGAGCACCGCTTCGGTCTCGTTGCCATCAGCCTTGATCGTGTGGTGGGCACCGCTCTCCTTGGCAAGACCAAGGGCGAGGTCAGATTTATCGACAACGATTATTTCCGCTGGTGATAATGCGGCCAAAGATTGAATGCCGATATGGCCGAGGCCGCCGGCACCGATCATGACGGCGTATTCGCCCGGCACCAGGTGGCCCGCAGCCTTTTTTGCCGCGCGGTAGGCGGTAAGGCCAGCATCGGTATAAGGCGCTACATCTTTGGGCGCTAGACTTTCCGGCAGTTTGATCAGCGCACGCTCACCGGTGGTCAAATATTCGGCATATCCGCCATCGGCATTGATGCCGGGAAAGCTCGAATCTTCGGCATGCATATCGTTGCCGCGTCGGCAGGCCAGACAATGGCCGCTCGTTACCAGGGGATGCACGATTACCGGGTCGCCGACTTTGACGCTGTTGACGCCCGCGCCTACTTCCTCAACCCAGCCGGCATTTTCATGGCCCATAATGTGGGGAAACTCGACCTCAACCAGGCCGCGCCATACGCCCTCGACAATGTGGAGGTCCGTGCGGCACACGCCGGCGCCACCGATGCGTACAATGACATCTGTTGGCGATGCTATCTCCGGGTCCGGAACATCCTCGTATTTGACAAATGTTTCTCCGGCTAAAGTCTCGTCGTAACCATGCAATACAGCTGCCTTCATGATTTTCCCCAATAACCCGTTTGTTAAGTTGTTGCGTAAATAAAAAAGAATTAATGGCAGTCTGTCAATGTGCGCTGACTTGATTTGCTCGCTGCAAACGCTATAAACGAAGATATCGCTTACGATGATAATAATGATAAGGTGATTTGCGATGACGGCGCGAATTTATCAGCCAACTAAATCGGTAACGCAATCGGGACGGGCAAGCCGCCACTGGGTGCTAGAATATGCCGAGGATGGTAAACGTAACAATGATGACCTGATGGGTTGGAGCGGCTCGGCCGACACCCAAGCGCAAGTCAAAATAAAATTTTCCAACCGCGACGATGCGGTGAATTATGCCCGCAAAAATGGGCTGGGTTTTGATCTGGAAGAACCGCAAGAGCGGCGCGTACGACCGAAATCCTATACGGATAATTTTATTAGGAAGGTCTGAATTACAAGGTTTGAACTAATAGCTTGCAGTCAGCGGAAGCCATAGGATTACCGCTAAAGCTGAAACAGAATTTTCTAGCGTTTTGCCGGAGGGGAGAGAAAGTTTTCCAGAACTAATGGCTCTTCTTCCGTATCCAGATTTTCGCTGAGCGCCGTATCCTGAAAAGGCATAATCCTGGTTTCGATTTAATCCGTTGAGGCCCATATTTCACGCCCGACTCTGGCGTGCATGCTGCCCTCGACGGGCTCACCAGCGGTGACACGGCCCAAGTTTAACTGCGCGATTGCATCGCCCTTGTCTGCCGCGCGGCTCCACCAGGCAATCGCTTTCGCCTCGCTCTGCTCTAAATACTCGCCCCAATAATACATATTACCGAGCGTGCGCTGCGCAGCGGGATTTCCTGCGGCTGCATTTCGTTCCACGGCATTTACGCTAAAGACAGCGCTACCTTCGCCTTCTACAACCGTGTCCCAATTGCGAAATCCACTTTGCGTACAAGCCCCAAGTAGCATAACTACCGCAGCTGTGATAGCGAGGTGCCTCGTTTTCATGAATATTTCTCCGGAATTCATCTTCTAAGCTCCAAGATGTTAGCTGATATTATAATACTGTACCAGAACGTTAAGCTATTTTTGCTCAAGCTCATTGGGGCTTTGCCAATCTACCAGCGGATGTGTGCCATCATCTGGCGGGCGCATGGAACGAATTTAGCCTCTACCTTAATATTCCGATGCCACAGCCTCTTAAAAACCTCTGTTTTCGCTAAAATATGGGGGCGCGGGCAAAGCCAAAACATTTGGTCCCCTCAAGAAAGTCAAATATTTCTGCACACCAAATTTATTGAACAAACGGGACGTGCGTGTCACTACGGTGAGTAGCTTGAGCAAAGTGCGCACCCGTTAGATGGTATTGAGGAAGTAGAGGCGCTGACTAAAGATAATCAGCTTTTAGGCGTCACCACCCTTGGCAAAAATGGCGTGTTCCGGTAGGCGGGGTCCTGACAGCGATTGCTCCGTTAGATTATTGACGAATTTGAGGCGCTGCGAACTGTCCACAAGGGCCATGACAACGGAGCGCGCTTGTTAAGCTTCACTGGTTTCAGCAGGTGGATAGTACTAGCCCGCATGGCGACCGTGTTTGCCTTTTTCCAATGTAGCTCCGCCAATCGACGCTATAATTAAAGCCGACGCAGCTAAAGCTACAGTAATAAACATGGCGATGCCTCAGCCCATTTTTGGTATCACTCTGCTAATTTCCTTGGTCGATTGATGTCTTCATTTTATGGTCCGACAAGGGATTTCTTACGTCCATTTCTTAGAGGCAAAGCGAACGCTTGCTGAAATACACTAATTCATGCCAAATGAAAGGCTCTGAGGGCGCGCTTTTGCGTGCAATTTAGGGAGAGCTTGCGGTGAAAGTGCTCGTCTTGGGGGCCGGAGTTATTGGCACGGCGGCAGCCTATTATCTCAACCGGGCCGGCCATGAAGTCACGGTAGTAGAACGCAATGATGGTGCCGGACTAGAAACCAGCTTTGCCAATGGCGGTATCGTTGGCGCGTTTTCATCACGACCCTGGGCGACACCGGAAGTGCCGCGCATGCTGTTCAAATGGTTCGGCCGCCAGGATGCGCCCTATCTCTTCCGCCTTCGTCCTGATTTGGCCCAGTGGCGTTGGGCGCTTAAATTTTTGCGCCAATGTACCGCAGAGCGATTCGAGCACAGTCAGAAAATTTCTCTCCGCCTCTCTACTTATAGTTATGAATGCCTAAAAGATGTGCGCGAGCGCGAACAGATTGAATATGACCAATGCGCTGACGGTGTGCTGCATCTTTTTGCCAGCCAGCAAGAACTGGATTCGGCGGCGGCGGCAGAATTGGGTCATGCGGATTCACGATTTCATCCAGAAGTGATTGATATAAGGCGCTGCCTTGAAATTGAACCGGCTTTGGCGGAAAGCGCGGGGCGTTATGCGGGCGCCCTACATTTTTCTCAGGATGAATCGGGCGATGCCTACAAATTTACCCACGCCCTAGCTGCCGCCGCTAGGCGCCAAGGCGTGATCTTCCGTTACGGCGTGGCGCTGCGCCGTCTGCGATCGGAAGGTGGACGAATTATTGCGGTGGATACCGACCAAGGCCGCTTCGAGGCGGATTCTTATGTTATGAGCCTCGGTAGCTTTAGCCCTTTGTTTTTGCGTAAAATTGGCATGCGTGTACCGATCTACCCACTCAAAGGCTACTCGGTTACTGTCCCAACAGCGGGATATCACGGCGCGCCTCGTCTAGCCATTCACGAAGGCTCTCGGCGGATCGTCATGAGCCGTATTGGCGAGCGTTTGCGTGCGGCGGGGACGGCGGAACTCACCGGCTATGATTCCAACATATCAGCGACCCGCACCCAGGCAATTCTCGATGTAACGATGGCAGTATTTCCGGAATGTGGTGATGCCACTAAGGCTGAGCGCTGGGCCGGATTCCGCCCCATGACACCCGATTGCTTGCCTATAATTGGCCAAACCAAGTTCAGTAATCTCTATATGGACACTGGCCATGGTAGCACAGGGTGGACCTATGCTTGCGGCTCCGGACGGGCGATTGCCGACATCGTTTCGGGCACAGAACCTGAGATTGACCTAAGCGGGCTCACGGCGGATCGATTCTAATATTATGGTTTCTCTCGACAGCCTATGGATAATATTGGCAGCGATGGGTGCCGTGGTATGGCTAGGCATCTTGATCTCGCCATGGCAGCCTTGGCGTAACCGGGAGCGCTTTGCGGTTGATGATTGGGAGATTGAAAATACTGACCTTCGGCAGGCGACAGTGCTAATTCCGGCGCGTAATGAAGCTAAATTTATTGGCTCGGTACTAGCTGCCCTCGGCAAGCAGGGCGATGGCTTGGCCATCATCCTGATTGACGATCGCTCCGATGATGGCACAGTTGAGGCGGCGCGCCGGGCCGCACCGGAAAATTGCAATTTGTTAATTGTCGCTGGCGCACCCTTGCCTTCGGGCTGGGCCGGCAAGATGTGGGCCTTGGAGCAGGGGCTTGCTCACGTAAAAACGCCATTGGTGCTGTTGCTCGATGCTGATATATCGCTGGCATGTGGTACACTGCCGGCATTGATCAAGGCGAAGCAAGCCAAAGGCGTGGCCTTTTTTTCGCTCATGGTGGCGCTCGATATGAGAGGATTTTGGCAAGCGTTGCTGATGCCGGCTTTTGTCTATTTTTTTAAACTGCTCTACCCGTTTCACCTATCAAACAGGCGCAGCCGGTTGATAGCCGCTGGGGCGGGGGGCTGCATTCTTACCGAACGCCAGATATTGCTTAGCATTGGCGGGTTTGCCGCGATCAAGGATGCGATCATTGACGATTGCTCTCTTGCCCGTGCGGTAAAAAATAATGGCGGGCGCACATGGATCGGTCTTAGCCATTCGGCACGGAGTTTGCGCCCCTATACAGGCCTAAGTGAGGTCTGGCAGATGGTGTCACGCAGCGCCTTTACTCAATTGCGCCATTCCATTCTGCTGCTGCTATTTTGTACCGCCATCTTCGCTCTTGCCTGCGGCATACCGCCACTCATTTTAATCGCCGTGCCGGTTGTGGCGGCCAAACTTATCGCCGCAACTGCACTAACTTTTATGGTGATTGGCTATTTCCCAACCCTGTCTTACTACCGCATGTCAGGCTTCTTGGCTTTTGCTATGCCGCTGATTGGTATGCTTTATCTTGCCATGACTTGGAGTTCAGCGTTTGATTATTGGCGTGGACGTCGCAGTTTGTGGAAAGGCCGGGTATATTCACGCGACCTAACGGATAACAACCAATAAGGCGGAACAGTGAGCGGGAATACAGAACATGGTCAATTTGTCCGTGTGAGTGAAAAAGAGCGGACGGAAGTCACCATGCATGTGGATGGTCAGGCGGTGACGGCGATGGCAGGCGATACAGTGCTAACCGCGTTGATGCTGGCCGGCACACAAGTGCGGAAATTTGAATTCGGCGAGGGCGCGCGCGCCGGATTTTGCCTGATGGGCGCCTGCCAAGATTGTTGGATCACGCTGGAAGAAGGTGGCAGTCTGCGCGCTTGCACCACCTATGTGCGTGACGGTTTGCGCCTAACGACCAGCAGCGTCCCCATATGAGCATTGACGATACTATATTGATTATTGGTGCCGGCCCAGCCGGAACACGTGCTGCAGAGACGCTGATAAGCCAAGGCTTGCGCCCCATATTGGTTGATGAAGCGCCGGCCAGCGGTGGCCAGGTTTATCGCCGTCAACCGCCGGGTTTTATACGCAGTGCCAAGCTTAGATATGGCTTTGAAGCGCGCAAGGCCGAAGCGCTGCATGCGTGCTTCGATAATATTCGCGAACGTCTGGATTATCGACCGGAAACCAGCGTATGGTCGATTGAGAACAGAACTGCCTTCACCCTCGGCCTAAACGGGGTGGATCGCATTCCGTATAAATCACTACTGCTTTGCACCGGCGGGGTAGATCGTATCTTACCGATCCCCGGTTGGACGCTACCCGGCGTTTACACCATGGGTGGGGCACAAATTGCTCTTAAGGCACAGGGCTGCACCATCGGTAGGCGGGTGGTTTTTCTGGGCAGTGGGCCGTTGCTTTATCTGGTTGCCTATCAATATGCCCATGCTGGTGGGTCCGTAGGGGCAGTGCTCGATACGGCGCGCTTGCGTGATGCCTTGCCGGCCATTCCAGGCCTTCTTGCCGGTGGTCTTACTTTGGCCAAGGGGCTTTGGTATCAAAACTGGCTGCGCCTGAATGGCGTTACCTTACGACGTGGCGTCCAGCCGATCCGCGTTGAAGGAGATGGCCGTGTGAGTGGCCTCCGCTACCGCACCGCCGGCGGGCGCGAGAATCAAATCGCCTGCGATGCGGTGGGACTTGGTTGGGGTGTAAAGCCTGAATGCCAATTGGCTGAGCTGGCCGGTTGTGAAATGGAATTTAATGCCATGGCGCGGCAATGGCTGCCATCGGGCGATGTGGACGGCAGAGCTAGTATCGACGGTGTCTACCTTGCGGGTGACGGCGCCGGCGTGATGGGTGCCGACGCGGCGGAATATCGCGGCGAACTCGCGGCGCTCACCCTTTTGGCGGATAGGGGCGTTTCAATCGACACAGCGCGGCAGGATACTCTTAAATCTCGCCTCCGTCGCCTTATGCGCTTTCGCATCGCCCTTGAACGTGCCCTGCCTTACCCTCAAGGATTTGCGGCGACGCTACCAGACGATACCATTGTTTGTCGCTGTGAAGGCATAACTGCCGGTGATATTCGTTATGGGCAAGCGTTGGAACCACAAGAGATAAACCGGGCCAAGGCGTTTACCCGTATGGGTATGGGGCGTTGCCAAGGGCGTATGTGCGGTATTGCGGCAACGGAAATTCTCGCCCACCGCAAGGGGGTGCCCTTGGCCGAGGTTGGTCGCCTACGCGGGCAGGCGCCAATAAAGCCGCTCAATATCTTCATCGCCGGAGAAGCGGCAGATGATGACCCGGATCGGGCGGCATCCATATGAAACCTATTGAGACAGAAGTTGCCATCATCGGCGGCGGCATTGCTGGTTGCTCGACGGCGCTACATGTGGCACTGCGCGGTGTACCGGTGGTGCTGTTGGAAAAGCGTCAACCGGGTGCAGCAGCAAGTGGCGTGAATTTTGGCGGTGTACGGCGCAATGGCCGCGCGTTAGAGGAATTGGCGCTCGCGGCACGTTCAATTGATATATGGCACAACCTATCCGAACTAGTAGGTAATGATTGCGAATATGCCATGACCGGCCATCTCAAGGTAGCGCGCAACGAAGAAGATATGGAAGCCATGGCGGCGCACGCCGAAGCCCAGGCGGCCTATGGCTGTGAAGTAGAGATGATCAGCCGCAATGCGTTGTTGGCACGCTATCCATGGTTCAGTGATCTGGCGTATGGCGCTGCCTGGTGCCCGACCGATGGTCAAGCAAATCCGCGTTTGCTCGGCCCTTCCTTCGCTCATGCAGCGCGCCGGGCAGGCGCTACCATTCTTGAGAATGAGCCGGTGGTGTCATTGGAAAAAGATAGTGATAGATTTTTGCTGCGCAGCGAGAACGGCCTTGAGATACGCGCTAGCCAGGTGGTCAATGCAGCTGGTGCTTGGGGCGCGCGGGTTGCGAGTTGGCTCGGCGAGAAGTTGGAACTATGGCCGATGATGCCGCAAATGGTGGTGACGGAGCCTGTGCCCTATTTCATAGAACCAGCGCTGGGGGTTGTTGGTGGCGATGTCTACGTACGTCAAATTCCGCGTGGCAATCTCATTTTCGGCGGGCGTAGTGGGACCGCCAATCTTGATGAGGGTTTTGGTCACGCCATTACTGAGGAGATTCTTTGCACCTTACAGCGTAGTGCTCTGGTCATCCCGCGTATGGCCGATGTGAATATTATCCGAATGTGGTCGGGGGTCGAAGGCTGTACACCGGATCATTTGCCGGTACTGGGCTCGAGCGCCACCACGCCCGGCGTAACTCACGCCTTCGGCTTTAGCGGTCACGGGTTTTGTTTGGGCCCCGGCGTTGGCGCTGTTGTTTCGGAACTGGTGCTCGACGGCGCAAGTAAAACGCCAACCGAGGCGTTTAGCATTAGTCGGTTTTAACGCAGCCTTAATCCGTCTGCAGATCGCAGGTGCAGCGCAACATCAGGCTCGGTTTGGTTCCCTGTAAATCAAAGCCGAGATTGTCACCCTCGGCGGGTTCTCTGTCACCATTAGACGTTAATTAAAAGGTTTCTTATTCAAATATCTAATACAACATTACCCATCTGACTGGCGCTATCTAGGTAGCGCATCGCGTCGACACCTTTAGCCAGAGGAAAGACACGATCAATCACGGGGTGAATTTGATGGGCTTCGGTGAAGGCCAGCATGTCGCGGAATTCTTCGCGGCTGCCCATGGTGGTACCGATGATGCTTTGCCAGTGGAGGAACAGGCTGGCGAGATCTATTTCAACGATGTTGTCGCTGGTGGCGCCGAACACCGCTAGGCGACCGCCATTGGCCAGTGCTGCCATAGAGCTTTTCCAGGTTGCGCCGCCGATGGTTTCAATGACGATATCAGCGCCGCGCCCTGCAGTAAACTTGCGCACTGCCTGGCCCCAATCGCCATCGCTCGCTATGGCTAAATCTGCGCCAAGCTCCCGTGCCTTCTCCAGCTTGCCCGCCGAGCGCGAGGTGACGACGACCTTCGCGCCTGCTGCTTTGGCAAACAGCAATGCCTGGGTCGCAGCTCCGCCACCGATACCTGGGATGGCGACGGTTTGGCCAGCTTTGAGGCGACCCTCGGTAAACAGCGCGCGGTAGGTGGTTAGGCCAACCAAACAAAAAGCGGCGGCTTCGTGCCAACTGAGAAAGGCGGGCTTGGGCTCCAATTGCTGGCGGCCGATGACGATGTATTCGGCGAATGTACCATGGTCGGGAAAGCCTAGAATTTTATAGCCAACGCCATATTCGCCGAGCGGCACCTCGCTGCGGCTGGCCCAATCTTGGCTCGAATTGATCACTACCTCATCGCCAACAACAAGATCATCAATGCTAGCGTCAATCTCCCTCACAATGCCGACGCCGTCTGAGCCGAGAATCACCGGGTCACCTTCCGGCTCGGCGCGATTGCAGGTCCAGATATCGCGGTGATTGAGCGCCGCTGCCTTAAGCTCTACGCAAACCTGGCCGGGTCCGACCTCGGGCTGTTTCATATCGCGATAGGAGGCGCCATCGAGACCTTCTCCCTGGTGGGCAATAGCTTTCATTATTATTCTCCTGAGACTTACCAATTGGGTGTTGGCGAATTATAGTCATAGCGGCATAACTGGAAAGCGAGGAGACGCTTATGCCGCGTAAGCTCTACGAATTACAAGGGTCTGAGGACAAGCGACTAAGCCCCTATTGTTGGCGTTCACGTATGGCGCTCTCTCATAAGGAACTGGAGACGGAATTTGTCCCTGTGCAATTTGGCCAAATGGAAAAGGTATCTTTCAGTGGCCAGAAGCTGGTGCCGGTGCTCGATGATAACGGCCGGATAATCTGCGATTCTTGGTCCATCGCTAGTTATCTGGAGAGCGCGTACCCCGACAAGCCCAGCCTGTTCGGCGGTGAAGCCGGGCGTGCGGGAGCGCGTTTCATGAATGGCTGGGTTGATCGCACACTACACCCGAAAATGATACGTCTCGTACTCTGTGATGTTTATAACACTGCCATCGAGAAGGGCGATCAACCTTATTTTCGTGCGTCGCGCGAGGCGCGCTTTGGTGTCACATTGGAGGAATTCTATGACATCAGCCAGGCGCGTATTGATGCTTTCCGTGCGGCGTTTGAACTAGCACGCCTGTCGCTTGAAGAAGCGCCTTATCTTGCTGGTGAAGAGCCACTCTACGCAGATTACATCCTGTTCGGAACTCTTAAATTCATAGATTTATGTAGCCCCTTGGTTTTAATCGCTAAAGACGACCCCATATATGATTGGTACGGTCGTATGCTGTGCTTGTTTGATGGTCTTGCTGCCGGTACCGGCGCGGCTGTAGAGCGGGCGACTTGACAGATATGGGGAGTGCGCGAATAGCCATGGCATCGAAGGTAAATGGTGGGGCAGGCACTGAGACCGGGGAATTTGATCTCTGCTTTTGGGGCGTGCGCGGCGGTATCCCGACGACAAATGCTGAGACTGTACGATTTGGCGGCAATACGCCCTGTATTGAAGTCCATTGCGGCGATCATCTGATTATTCTTGAAGCTGGCACGGGCATTCGTCCGTTCGGTTTGGCGCTCGAACAGACCTTCCCAATTAAGGCTGATATTTTGTTCTCAGTCAGCCGCTTCGACCATGCCTGCGGTCTGCCGTTTTTTAATGCGGGCTTTAATCTTGCTAATGAATTCAAGGTTTGGGCCGGCCATTTGGACTCGGACGGTAGCATCGAGCAAGACCTCAACGACCTCATGACCTCACCGCTTTTTCCCATTTCGCTAAGTTCTATTGGCGGTCTTAAACAATGGGGTGATTTTATAGCCGGGGAAGAATTTGAGCTGCGCGAAGGTATTCGGGTGCTGACCGCCGCTCTCAATAACCCTGCCGGCGCAACCGGTTACAGGGTTGAATATAGCGGTAAGTCGCTGGGTTATATTAGTAATACCGGCCACAGCCCGGATGTGCCGGATGAGACCGTGCTGGCGCTGATCGAAAACTGCGACCTAGTAATTTACGATTCCTACTATTACGACGAAGAAGTCACCGACGGCGAATTGCGTGGCCATTCAACTTGGCAGGAAGGCCTGCGCCTTTGCCAGGCGGCGGGCGTTAAACGCCTTGCCGCTTTCCAGCATCACCCGGATCGTCTCGATAATGAGTTGGAGCAGGTTCAAGCTATTCTTGAAGCCCGCCTACCGGGTTCTCTTGTCGCCTCTGAGGGAAAAATCGTTCGGCTCTAGCTTTTTTTGTTTGCCGCATGTTCCTCAAGGGCCTCGAGCCAGCGCTCGACGCGGCGCCGGTTTACACTGAAATCCTCCACGCCATAGCGCGCCTTACTCGATAGCATAAGCGTTGCCCCACCATTTTTGAGAGTAATAATATTGACCACAATATCGTCGGGAAAACGCCAAAACCTTGTGCGCTGTTCAAGTGCCATGTGAAGTTCTTCAGCCGATTGTGACAGTATTTTAGTTCGTGGCTGAGCCAGTGCCGTCTCGCGCATCATTTCAAAAAGCTCGA
>Ga0315339_1001881_pt1 | contig 17048 bp, 17 predicted proteins | sample ASW17metaG_FD_204514 | JGI IMG/M metagenome (GOLD analysis project Ga0315339, IMG submission 204514) | Ammonia-oxidizing marine archaeal communities from Pacific Ocean, United States - ASW #17 | ecosystem: Environmental > Aquatic > Marine > Oceanic | place: USA: California | collected 2016-12-05
TTAGTAAAAAGAATAGACAAAACAATTGATGTAAATACCATAAATAAACTTGAAGATATAAAAAATATAAAATTGAATGATTAGTTTTAAAAATAAAAAGATATTAGTTACAGGCGCCACAGGAGGTATTGGAAGAGATATTGTTAAAAAATTTATTTCTCTAGAAGGGAATGTCTTGGCAACTGGAACAAATATAGAAAAACTAGATTTATTAAAAAAAGATTTTCCAAATGTTAATGTTATGAAATTCGATATTTCAGATCATTCTAAAATTGAAGAATTTATAGACAATGCCTCAACCCAATTAACTGGATTAGATATTCTAATAAATAATGCTGGAACCAATATGGACAATTTGTCCTTAAGAATGAAAGATGAAGAATGGAAAAAAGTAATTGATATTAATTTAACTTCAACTTTTTTATTAAGTAAATATGCAATAAAAAAAATGTTAAAAAATAAATATGGAAGAATAGTAAATATTGCATCTGTAGTAGGACACACTGGAAATTTGGGACAATCAAATTATGCCGCATCAAAAGCAGGAATTGTAGGTATGACCAAATCTTTGGCAATAGAATATGCAAAAAAAAATATTACATTAAACTGCGTTTCACCTGGATTTATACAATCAAGAATGACAGACAACATTATTGAAAGTGTAAAAGCAGTTTTAACTTCTAGAATACCAATGGCCAGATTGGGAAATGGTGAAGATGTGGCCAATTCAGTCGCTTTTTTATCATCTGATCAAGCTTCTTATATTACTGGAGAAACTATACATGTTAATGGAGGCATGTATATGGCTTGACAAAAAATTTTAATAAATTAATAACGACTTAACACAAAGGATTTTATGTCAGATGATGTTTCAAACAAGGTAAAAAAAATAGTAGCAGATCATTTAGGAATTGAAGAAACTAAAGTGGCCGAGGAATCAAGCTTTATAGATGACCTAGGGGCAGATAGCTTAGATACTGTAGAATTAGTAATGGCTTTCGAAGAAGAATTTGGTTCAGAAATTTCTGATAGTGAAGCTGAAAAAATTCTTACAGTTGGTGATGCTGTAAAATTTATAGAGAGCAAAGCAAATTAAAAAATCAAAATTAAAATGTCTTTAAGAAAAGACGGGATAGTTGTCGTATTGTCATCACCTTCAGGAGCCGGCAAAACTACACTTGTAAAAAAAATCGCTCAAGAAAACAATTTCAAAATTTCAATTTCATATACTACAAGAAAATCAAGAACCAACGAAGCAAATGGTAAAGATTATTTTTTTATTAGTGAAGAAGAATTTAAAAGTTTAATCAAAAATAAAGAGTTTCTAGAATATGCAAAAGTTTTTGAAAATTATTATGGATCATCTAAAAGCCAAGTATTTGAAAATTTAAATAAAGGAGAAAATGTAATTTTTGATATTGATTGGCAAGGAACTGAACAAATCAAAAAGCAGAAGCTAAATTACAAACTGATTACGTTTTTTATTTTGCCACCAAGTAAATCAGAATTATTTAATAGATTAAAAAATAGAGACATGAAGGATAAAAATATTGTCGAAGAAAGAATGAAGCAATTTAATGAAGATATTAAACAGTGGGAAAACTATGATTTTGTAGTAATTAACGATGACTTAGAAAAATGTTATAATGAAATAACAAGATTTATTAATGAAAAAATAAAAAACTTACACAGTAATTACGACAAAAATAATATTTTAAATCATATAAAAAAATTAAGAACTTAAGCTTTCATACTCCCTGCATATCTCAAAATATTTTAATGATGATAAATTCTGAGGTCTATCATTGATATTGATATTAAGTTTTTTAGAGATTTCATTTACATTTTTAAAAATTATATTCAAAGGCTTTTTGACCATTTTTCGTCGTTGGTTAAAAAAAATATTAGTAATATGTTCTAAATTTTTAGGATTTTTTAAATTAAAATATTCACTTTTGGGCTCAATTAATAAGATAGAACTTTTAACTTTTGGGATTGGATGAAAAGAATTAGGCGAAACATCTGTAATTTTTTTTATATTCAATTTCCATGAAGATAAAACAGCAAGTCGTCCATAGTTTTTACTATTAGTTTCTGCAATTATTCTTTCTGCTACTTCTTTTTGAAACATTAAAATAAATTTTTTAAAAATATTATTTAAATTATTATATCTTATCCATTTAATTAAAATTTGAGTAGAAATGTTGTAAGGCAGGTTTCCAAAAACAACCATAGGATCTTTTGAGTATTTTTTTTCATCAATCTTTAAAATGTCATCATTAATTAAAATAATTTTTTCTCTAAACTTTTCATCTAATTTTTTTGCTAAAGATTTGTCTTTTTCAACAGCAAATAACTTTTTAGGATTTTTTGATAAAATTTTTTCTGTAAGATTCCCAGTTCCTGGACCTACTTCAAGAACAATATCATTTTTTTTTATATTACCTGTATTTATAATAATATTGACAATGTTTTTATCAGTTAAAAAATTTTGTCCTAAACTTTTTTTAGGATGTTTAATTTTCATTTAATTTTTTTAAAAAAATTAATTGAAGAAATTAGCGACTGAGCATTAGATTTATTTTTGCCAATCATTTCATAATTTGTTCCATGATCAGGAGAAACTCTTAAAAAAGGTAAACCTAAAGTCAAATTAATAGCTTCAAAATTAAATATAGTTTTCATTGGAGTAAGAACTTGGTCATGATACATGCCGACGGCAACATCGTAATGTGATAAGTTTTTTTTAGAAAAAAAGGTGTCTGCTGAAAATGGACCTCTGATATTTATTTTATTCTTTAACAAAAGTTTAATTGCTGGTTTAATAATTTTATCTTCTTCGCTTAACTTTTCTATTGATTCACAATGAGGATTAAGACCCAAAATAGCAAATTTTGGTGTTTTATTTAATTTTTTTTTATAAAAAAAATTAATGTTCATTATATCATTTGTAATTTTATTTTTTGTTAAATTTTTAGTTACAAGATTAATAGGAAGATGTGTAGTTATTGGGCATACTGAAAAAGAAGAATTATAAATTAGCATGGTTGGTTTTTTTTTAATTTTAGTTTTGCTTGACAAATATTCTGTAATTCCTAAATATTTTTTTTCTAAAAAATGTGTTTTTGATATTGGACCATTAATTAAAGCAAAAGCAGATTTTTCATTTAATAATTTTAAAGCAATCTTAAAGCAATTATTAATATATTTATTTGAAACATTGGAAATCCTGCCAAAAACTTTTTTAAATCTATACTCAACATTAACTATATTTATGTATTTTTTATTTAAATTTGAATTTTTTAAATCAAGGGCATTAATTTTTTTAATTTTTATTGAATATTTAAGAAATTTCATTTGTAATTTTAATAAATTTTCAGATCCAATTATAACGATAGGTCTACTAAATTTTTGTATAATTTTTTTTTTATAAGCTTTAAACAGTATTTCAGAAAAAATACTGTTTGGCTCACCAAGCACTATTAATAAAGGTTTATTTTTCACTAATAAATGTATTTTGTTTAATTTTATTAAAATAAATTAATGAAAATTGATTTAGTTGTCTATTTTTTTCTTCAGTTATCATTTGTTTAAAAGTTTTTTCAAAATCTAATTCTTTTTTCTTCTCTCTTTTATTGTTTAATTTAATTATTAAATAACCGCTACTTGTTTGAATTGGTTTAGTTAATTTATCAACATTTAAATTTTCAATTTTTTTTAGTAAATTATCATTCAATTGATTTTGGTTAATCCATCCAATTTCACCACCAAATTTTGAACTATCACTTATACTAAATATATTTGCACTATTTTTAAAACCTGAATTTTCAATATTTAGTAATATTAAGTTATATTTATCTAATAGCTTTTCATCTGAATCAAGCTGAAATAATATTTCACTCAAATTGTATTCTTTTATTATTTTTTTTTGATTTTTTATTTTTGTTTTTATTTTTTCTTTATCAATTTTAATTTGATTATTATATTTTTGAAATATCATTTCATTCCATAAAGTTTCTATTTTTAGTTTTTCTTTAATATCAGAAATATTTAAATTATAATTAATCAAATAAGAATTAAACTCATCTTTATTTTCAAAATTTAATTTTTTATAAAAATCGCTTAATAATTGGTCAGAATACTTATCAGCTTTTTCGAAATCGTAAAACTTTAGCAATTCGGTTTTTTTGATTTTTTCTCTTATTAAGGATTCTTTTGAAATTTTTTTGAGTTGATTTTTTGGTAAAGTTTTTAAATTATTATTTAATGCAATAAGATAATTTTTTTCATTTAAAAAATCAATATTTGTTAATATTTCACTTCCTATCTGTAATTCAATTTTAATTTTATTTCCAGAGCTTGCTGAATTTGTAGATAAAAATATTAAAATAAATATATATACAAAATTTAATATTATATTTTTAATCATTTAACTACAGCAGGTGCCGATAAAATTTTACCAAATGGAATAATTCTTATTGAAAACATTATATTTTCACTAGGTTTTAGATCGCCATCTGTATAATAGCTTTTGTTATATTCTATAGCCGCTGTTAAACAATCATTTTCATATTCGTAAATTAAATTATAATAATTTGTAATATTTTGATCTAAATTTCTTGAAGTTCCAAAAGCTATTGAATTGTTACTATCAAAATTAAATTTTGTATTATTTGTTAAATAGCTATCTTGACTTAAATAGTTATCTTCTTCCAAAAATTCAAAAGAAGTAACGAAATTATTTATATTTATATTTGTTTTAATTAAATTATAATTTGACCCATCCAATTTTTTATCTAATGAAAATTGATAGTTTAAATCAAAAAATTTAGAAGGAATAAAGTCAAATTCACCTATAAAATCAGATCTTTTTTCTGAAAAACCATAAAGTTTTGGTAAATCGGGATTTGCATTTAATCTTAAGACATTTGCAAATGATAAATTGACAAGTCTTCGGTCTTCTTTAGTAGTCAAAGAATATTCTGCCCCGAAAGTAAACGATTCTCCACCTTCTACAGAGGTATCATCAATCCTATCTAATGAAAAAATACTGTCATAAGTTATTTTTTTATTCAAATCGGAGTTGTCTTTTGTTGAGTTAGGACTGTATCTTGCTGAAAATTTTGGCGATAGCAAACTAACGAAATTTTGATTTTCTTTTTTTAAAGGAAGTTTAGTTTCCAATATAACTGTAGAAAGCAATTGTTGATCATCACCATCTTTAAAATTATCTGAATTTTCTGTAGTTGAATTTAAATTCCTTAACAATAATTTATAATTTGTCATTAACCCATCTATAGTTGAATTAATTTTTGAAAAAGAAGAATATTTTAAATCATTAATTAAAACAGTCTCATCAGAACTTGTATTGTAATTTTTTTGAAATCCCCTTGCATTAAAAGCTAAATCTCCATTTATGTTGCTATCAGTATACAAATATTTTTCATAAATAAAATTTGGAAAAATATATTCATATCTAGAGGATTTTTGTTTATCTAAGTTTTCAAAAACTTCAAAACTAACATCGAATGAACTATTTTCATTAAACGAATTATAATTCATATAGGAATGAAGTGCAGAATTATCATTTATTATAGGAGAAGTTATGTTGTTTTTTTTAAGGTATGTATCATTTGAAACACTTTCTAAGTGTAAATTTAAAGTTTGATTTTGTTTATTTGAAGAAAGATCTGCAAAAAAATGGTTTTTAGTTTGGTTGCTGTCTTTGTTTACACTAAAATCTAATAATAAATTCGAGTTTTTGTTAGCTTGCCTGTATTCAGTTTGTAACAATATTTTGTTATCAAAAAATAGTCTTGGAAAGAGAGTTAAATCTTTTCTTTCTGATATTACTTTATAGTAAGGAATTTGTATTGAGGTTCCAGAATTACTTGATCCTTGAATGCTCGGCATTAAAAAACCAGATTGACGTTTTACTGTAGGATCTGGATGAAAAAAAATAGGAAAGTAAAGAACTGGCTTGTCGTAAATTTTTAACCACGCATTTTTATATTCAATTTTTTTTTCATCTTTTTTATGGACAACTTCTTCAGCATATATTGACCATGGAGGGCATTTGTCGTCTTTTTGACTGCAAGTAGTAAAGCTTCCTTTGTAAACCGTTGTATTGTTTTCTTCAGAAATTAAACTATTTCCTTTTAATCTTGGGTCATTTTCATTGTTACCAAATAAAGAATCTTCAAAATCAATTGAAATATCTGAACCTAAAAATTTACTATCTTTTAAATTTACTAATGCAAAATTTAAATAGTAATGATTTTTTTTATTATCGAAAAGTGATAAATTTTTTGCTTTTAGGATATTAGTAATTAAGTTGAGTTTAAATTTTTCTGTATAAAATATATTATTTTGAGAATCTTCAATTTTTGTTTTTTTATCAGAATAAATTTCTGACAAGCTTCTATCATAAATTAAATCATTACTTTCTAAAAAATAAGTGTTTTTTATATTAGATTTTGATTTTCCAACTGACAAAATTTTTTCTTCATTCCTAAAATAAATAAACTCTTCACCTTCTGTAATAATGTTATTTTTTTTGTCATTTAACACTACGTTGCCAAATATTTTAATTTTTTCTTCATTTTTAAAATAAATATACTCTTCACCTTCTGTAATAATGTTATTTTTTTTGTCATCCAACACAACATTGCCAAAAATTTTTAAGACAGAATCTTTTTTATTATAAATTAATTCTCTTCCACTAATTTCAACACCATCATTAGAAGTTATTTTTACACCATTAGTAGCTTTAGTAACATTGCCTTTATTTAATATTGTTATTTCTGGTGATTCGATACTAAATATTTCTGCACTTAATATATTTTGATAAAAAAATATTATTAGTAATAAATTAATTAGAAGTTTATTTTTCATTGATTCTAACTATAAAAATAAAACAAAATAAAATTAAAATTATTAATGGTGAGCATATAGATAATATTATAGATGTTTTTTCAGCTATACCTAATAAATTAAAAAAATAATTTATATAATATATTATTACTGAAGATAAAATTCCTAAGGATAAATTAAAAAATTTTGATCTTTTATAGTCAAAACTTAAAACTAAAATAGAACCAATAGTTGCCATTATTGATATAAGGATTGGAAATGAATATAATTTAAATAAGTGCGATTTAATCTCGGTACTAGACAACCCCAGCTTTTTGTAATCTTCAGACAAATTTATTAATTGTAATAAATTTAATGAAGTTAAATTTGAAAAAATACTATTTAATTTTTCTCTGTTAAAATTTGTATTGACTATAAGATTTTCTAAAATTTCTTTTTTTCCATTATCAAAAAAAATTCTTACGTCTTGGAGTTTCCATTCATTATTTTCTATGTCAGCTTGTTCAGAAATAATTATGCTTTTTAAATTAAATTTGTTATCTAGTTGATTTATTGTAACATTTTTCAACTTATTTTTTACAAATTCATCTGCATTAATAACATATATATTGCCCTCGTATTCATCTTTAATCCATAAACCATTATCATTTATTGCTGCTAAATATTTATTATCATCAGTAAATTTATTTTTAATTAGTAAATAGTTATGCTTTAGATTTGAGGAAAATGAATAGAATAAAGTAGTAATAATTATCCCCATCACTAATGATAAATAAATAAGCAATCTAATTAATGAAAAATTATCTATTCCTGTTACTTTTAGTAAATTTAACTCCTCGTTTTCTTTAAATTTTATAAAAAATAATTGAGATGCAATTAAAAAAATGAATGGAAATATTTCAAACAAAACGGATGGAGTATTCAAGAAAGTTAATAATATAGGATAATATACTCCAACATCATATTTTTCGAAAAAAACAATTTCTTCTAAAATATTTAAAAAAAAACTCAATAAACAGAAAATTAAACTTACAATTAAAAAATAATACAAATAAGATTTTAAAATATAAGTTTTGTATATTTTTAATTTCATAAAAATTTTAATTTTTTAGAGCTAATAAAAACAAGGTATCCAATAATGCTTACAACAAATGGAAATAATACAAGTATAGATTTATTTAAATTATTAAATGATACAATATTAATTGATCCTTCTGAAAATATTATAAAAACAAATCCTAAAATAAAAATAACACTTTTAAATATTATGGAGTCGAATTGGTTTCTAGACTTTATGACTAAACAACTTGCAATAAAACCCGAAACAATAATATGTAATGGCAGTATTAATCTCTTATACATTTCTTGAAAGACTGGATTTACAGAACTGTCATCGCATACAAATAATCTTTCAAAAAAACCTTCTTTTTTATTAATGAATGAACTTAGACACTCGAGTAATTTAATTGAATTAGTTTCTTGAATTTTTGGAAAAACTGTCGATTTAGTAGTAAACTTAGATAAATTAAATTCTGTTTTTTCAAATTGAATAATGTTTGTATTTTTAATATCTATATTTATAATTTTTCCATCAAATAAAACTAAATAATAAAAGCCATTTTTTTTTGCTAGTACTCCTTCTCTCGCACTAATAATCTTAGATCTATTACCATCAAAATTTTCTTTAATAAAAATATTTTTTATAAGACCATCGGAACTTTTATCTTCAACAAAAATTGTTAGATTAGAAACAGTATCATTAAAATGTTGAGACTTTATTAAAGAAGGAAAATAATCTATGCTAGAGCTTCTTATATATGATCTTGCCATATCTTGAGTTTTTGGAACTATTAAAAAACTAAAAATAATACTAATTAAAAAATATATGAAAGAAAATTTTATTATTTTATTTATAAATTCTGATTTTTTTATCCCATAATTCCAGAATATTAAAATTTCATTATTTTCTTCATATTTGGATATTGTGAAAAATACTGAAATAAAAAAAACAAACAAAATTAATTTACTAAATATTTTTGGCAATGATAACAAAGAGTACATAAAATAAACTCTGAAACTGTGTCCATCTTCAGATACAAAATCTAAGTAATTTACAGCCTGAATTACCCAAACTATTAAAGTTAATGATAATGATGTAATTATAAAAAAAGCGGTAATATCTTTAAAAATATTTCTAAATATTAATTTTTTCATTGAAATTTATTATTTTGATACATATATACATTTTCAACCTATACTATATTTAATATAAATGACTTTAAAAATAAATTATTTAGATACACAAAAAAGCTCATCCAAGAATAGTGCCTTGTTTTTAGGTAAGGATACTAAAATTTCAGAGTTTAAAGGGATTTTTGATGACAAAACAAATCAAAAAATAGTTAATTATTTAAAAAAGAGTAACAATATTAAAAAAAATAAAATTGACTCACTAAATCTAGATTTTGATCAAAAACTCTTAATTATATTGTTGACCAATAAGAATGATGCACAACATTCAGAAAAATTAGGTGCTAAATTTTATGATTATATTAAAAAAAATGATATCGAGGATGTTACCTTGATTGGTTCTAATTCTTCGTCAATAAAAAATAAAATTCTTTTAAATGAATTTTTACATGGAACTGAATTAAAAGCTTATGAATTTAATTTATATAAAACAAAAAAGAATAAAAAAGAAATAAATATTAATATTTTAAAAAGCAAAAATCAGATTAATCCAAAAAATAAATTTAAATTAGATGCAGTCTTAAAAGGTGTTAATTTTTCAAGAGACCTAGTCTCTGAGCCAGGAAATATTTTACATCCAGATGAATATGCAAAAAGATTAGTTAAATTAAAAAAATTTGGATTGAAGGTTACAGTTTATGATGAAAAGAAATTAAAAAAATTAGGATGCAATGCATTAGTTGGAGTTGGGCAAGGAAGTATCAGAGGATCATACCTTGTGACAATGGAATGGAATGGAACAAAATCTAAGTCAAAACCTTTAGCTTTCGTTGGAAAAGGAGTTTGTTTTGATACAGGTGGAATTTCTTTAAAGCCAGCTAGATTTATGGAAGATATGACATATGATATGGCAGGTTCAGCCGTTGTGGTAGGATTAATGAAAAATTTTGCTCTAAGAAAAGCAAAAATAAATGCTGTAGGAGTTGTAGGACTTGTTGAAAATATGCCAGGAGGTAATGCTCAAAGACCAGGTGATATTGTAAAATCATATAGTGGAAAAACCATAGAAGTATTAAATACTGATGCAGAAGGAAGATTAGTATTGGCAGACGCTTTAACTTTTACTGAAAAGAAATTTAAACCCAATTTTATTATTGACCTAGCAACTTTAACAGGAGCTATAATTGTTTCATTAGGCTCTGAATACGCAGGACTTTTTTCAAATGATGATAAATTATCAAAACAGATTTTTGAAGCTGGAGAAAAGGTTGATGAAAAAGTATGGAGATTACCACTACATAAAAACTACGATAAGCTTTTGGACTCCAAAAATGCAGATATGCAAAACATAAATTATGTAGGTGGCGCTGGTTCAACTACAGCAGCGCAATTTTTACAAAGATTTATTATTAACAAAACACCCTGGGCCCATCTTGATATAGCTGGAATGGCTTTTTCAAAATACGCAGGTGCTTTAAATTCAGGTGGTGCAACGGGTTATGGAGTAAGATTATTAAATAAATTTGTGGAGGATAATTATGAATAATAATGAACAAACATTATCTATAATTAAACCGGATGCAGTAGAAAGAAATCTTAGCGAGGAAATTAAACAAGAATTTATAAAAAATGGTTTTAAAGTTTCTAAAGAAAAAAAAATTAAACTTGAAAAACATGAAGCTGAAAAATTTTATCAAATTCATCAGTCCAAACCTTTTTATAGTGATTTATGTTCATACTTATCATCAGGTCCAATCGTTGCGATGATATTAGACAGAGAAAATGCAATATTAGAAAATAGGAAATTAATGGGAGCAACTGACCCTACAAAAGCAGAAGAGGGCACTATTAGAAAAAAATATGGAATATCTATAGATAAAAACTCAGTTCATGGTTCAGATAGTCCAGAAAACGCAAAAATTGAAATTGATTTTTTTTTTAAAGATTAGAGTTAATAAACTTTTTAATAGCCTTAGGGTAAATCAAATTTTCAATCTTTAGCACTCTTTTAAATAAAGAATTTTCGTTATCTTTTTTTAATACTCTAACTTTTTTTTGTAAAATTATTTTACCCGAGTCTAATTTTGAATTAACCAAATGAACTGTACATCCAGTAAATTTTTCTTTGTTTTTTATTACTCTTTTATGTGTATTTAAACCTTTATACTTCGGAAGCAATGATGGATGAATATTTAAGATTCTATTTTTATAAATATTTATTATTTTTTTTGATAAAATTTTCATAAATCCTGCGAGGCAAATAAAATTAATATTGTGACTTTTTAAATTAATTAAAATTTTACTTTCCGCATTATTTTTATTTTTATAATTAATAAACAAGGATTTAATTTTATTTTTTTTTGCAAAATGTATTCCTTTTGCATTTTTATTATTAGTAATAATTAAAACAACTTTAATTGGAGAACTTTTTCTTTTTGAAAAATTTATTAGTGACTTTAAGTTAGTTCCCCTACCTGAAATAAAAACAGAAACTCTTAATTTTTTTTTACCATTTAATTTTTCCATTTAAATCAACATTTTTTTTTCCATTAATAATTTTTCCTATTACATAAGGTTGAAAATTCTTTGAGAAATATTTTTTAATTTTTTTTAAATTTTTAGAATTAATTATTATAGAGAAACCAACTCCACAATTAAATGTTTTTATCATTTCTTTTTCATTTACTCCCTGATCATGAATCCATTTAAAAATAGAGTTTGGTTTTATTTTTTTTAAATCAATGCTTGCACATAGATTGGAAGGGAGAATTCTTTTAATGTTGTCTTCAATTCCTCCACCAGTAATATTGGCGCATCCATTAATTAATTTATTATTAATTAAATTTAAAACTTCTTCTACGTAAATTTTTGTAGGTTTAATTAATTCTTTTCTTAGAAATTTATTTTTTTTTAATTTTATATTTTTTTTTTTTAATATATTTCTTACTAAAGAGTATCCATTTGAATGCACTCCATTAGAAGGAATAGCTACAATTAAGTCATTCAATTTAATTTTTAATTTATCTAGAATTTTATTTTTATCAACTATTCCTACGGAAAAACCTGCTATATCAAATTTTCCTTTTGAATAGGTTCCTGGCATTTCAGCTGTTTCACCTCCAACTAACTCACAATTTGAAATTTTACATCCTTTAATAATTCCTTTTATGATTTGTTTTAATTTTTTTAAATCAATCTTGTTAATTGAAATGTAATCTAAAAAAATAAGAGGCTTGGCTCCTTGAACAATTAAATCATTTACACACATAGCCACAAGATCTATTCCAATTGTATTAAATTTGTTTAATTCATTTGCAATTTCAATTTTTGTTCCAACACCATCTGTACTTGCAACAAGTTGTGGATTTTTTAAATTTTTAGGAATACTAGTAATTGAGCCAAATCCACCAATATTTTGAAAATTCTTACTATTTACTCTTTTTTTTGATATTGAAGATATGAATTTTACGAAATTATCAGCAGCTTTAATATTAACTCCACTCTTTTCATATGTTAGATTGTTATTTTTCATTTATGATCAATACTTTTAAAAAAAAATACAAATTCAATATTTCGTTTTATATATTGTTTTTATTTTTCATAATATTTTTTATTAAGTTTTCCACAGTCAATGCAAATGAAAATACTTATAAGGTATTAGATTTAGAAATATCAAAAACTTATGACAATGATTTTAATAAAGAAGCAGTTATTGATATGGCTTTTAAAAAAGCTTTTGAAGAGTTAATTTTAAGAATCACTACTATAAATGGAGAACAGGTAAGCAAATTAACAAATTTAAAAACTATCTATAGCTTAATAGAATCTTTTTCAATTGTTGACGAAAAATTTATTAATAACAAATATGTTTCAAAATTTGAAGTAGAATTTAACAAAAAAGAATTATTTAAATATTTAGAGAAAAAAAATATTTTTCCATCAATTGCAAAAGAAAAAACTTTACTTTTGATACCGATATTAATTAACAATGAAAAAAAACAAATTTTATTATTTTCAGAAAATCCATTTTACACTAATTGGAATAAATCTAAAAAAAAGCACTATCTTTTGAATTATATTTTACCAAATGAAGACATAGAAGATATTAATCTTATCAAAAAAAATATTAACAATATTGAGGAGTATAATTTTAATGAAATTGTATCAAAGTATGCAATCAATAATTATATAATATTAATTTTATTTCAAAAAGAAAATAATTTTAATGCTTTAATGAAGTCTAATTTAAATAATAAAATAATTATTTCTAATAAAAAATTTGATTGGCATGAAAATCAATCTATAGAAAATATAATAAATAATTTAAAATTAGAGTTTGAAAATCAATGGAAGAAACTAAATATAATCAATGTTTCAATAAAATTACCAGTAACTCTTTCAGTAAATTCAAAAAATTATAAACTAATAAAAAAATTAGAAAAAAAACTTTACAACCTTGATTTAGTTTCTAGTTTTTATATTGATAGTATTAATAATGATAAATTAATTTATAAAATAATATATAATAGTACTCCAGATAAATTTATAAATGAATTTTCAAATGATGATATTAAATTAAATACCAATGAATCGATTTGGAGAATTGAGTGAAAAATTTAAGTCAATTATTATTAAATTTTAAAAATAATCAAAATTTTAATTATGATGATTTTTACGTAAGTAAAAGTAATTATTTTGCTTTTCAATTAATTGAAAAATGGCCAAAATGGGAAAAAAATATTTTAAATATATATGGAGAAAAATTTAGCGGCAAAACTCATCTTTCAAATATTTTTTTAAATAAAAACAAAGGATTTAAAATAAATGAAAAGGAGATTAATGAAAATGCTTATAAAAAATTTAAGCTTTATGAAAATATTATAATTGATGATTTTGACAATAAATGTGATGAAAAACTTATGTATTCAATATTTAATTTGGTTGACCAGAGCAATAAATATTTAATAATTAATTCAATACACCCAATAAACGAAATTAATTTTAATTTAAACGACTTAAAATCAAGATCAAAAAATTGCCTCTTTGCAAAAATTGATAACCCTGATGATGACTTAATGTTCGCAATTATACTAAAAAGTTTTTCTGATAGACAAATTATAATTGATAAAAAACTTATTGATTTCATAATTAAAAGAATAGACAGATCATATGGTAAAATTGCTGATTTTATATATAAAGTTGATGAGTTGAGTTTAAAAAAAAAGAAAGCAATAAATTTAAAAATAATTAAGCAAATTTTATAGGCAAAGTTTTGAATAAATATAGAACTCATAATTGTGGCGAACTAAACATTAAAGATAAAAATAAAAAAATATCTTTAAGTGGATGGATTAATAAAAAAAGAGATCATGGAAATTTACTATTTTTAGATTTAAGAGATAATTATGGAATAACTCAATGCGTAATTGAAAATACTCATCAAAATTTTAAAGAGATAGAAAAACTCCCTCTTGAAACAGTTTTAAAAATAGATGGCAAAGTTTTAGAAAGAACAAAAGATACTTTAAACAAAGAATTAGATACCGGAGAAATAGAAATATCAATAATTTCTTATGAAATTTTAGGAACCACAAAAGAACTACCGATGCCAGTTTTTTCAGATCAAGAATATTCTGAAGAAATTAGATTAAAATATAGATTTTTAGACTTAAGAAGAAAAAAAATACATCAAAATATAATTTTAAGATCTAAAGTTATTTCATTTATTAGATCCGAGATGGAAAAGCTTGGTTTTTTAGAATTCCAAACACCTATTTTAACATCATCAAGTCCAGAAGGTGCTAGAGATTTTTTAGTTCCAAGCAGATTGAATCCAGGAAAATTTTATGCACTACCTCAAGCTCCACAACAATTCAAACAACTGATAATGGTTTCAGGTTTTGATAGATATTTTCAAATAGCTCCATGTTTTAGAGATGAAGATGCTAGAGCAGATAGAAGTCCAGGAGAATTTTACCAACTTGATTTAGAAATGTCTTTTGTAGAACAAGAAGATGTTTTTGAAGTAGTAGAAAAACTAATGATAAATGTTTTTAAAAAATTTTCAGACAAAAAAATGTTTTATGATAAATTTCCAAAAATAACTTACTCAGATGCAATGATTAAATATGGTACGGATAAACCTGATTTAAGAAATCCTATAATTATAAATGAATTTACAGAAATTTTTAAAAGGAACGATGTAAATTTTGAAATTTTTAAAAAACTAGTAAACAAAGGATGCATTGTTAGAGGAGTAATTGCAAAAAATACTAAGGACAAATCTAGAAGTTTTTTTGATGGTATTGACAAATGGGCAAAAGATCAGGGAGCTTCCGGATTAGCATATTTTACGATTGAAAAAGAAGCCGAAATAAAAGGGAAAGGCCCAGTAGGTAAATTTTTTGGTTCAGATTCAATTAAAGAAATTATGAAAATATCAAATGCTGAAATAGGTGATAGTGTTTTTTTAGCTTGTGGAAAAAAAAGTGAAGTAGAAAATATACTTTCATTGGCCAGAGAAAAAATCGCAAATGAATTAAAACTAATAAATCACGATTCTTTTGCATTTTGCTGGATTGTTGATTATCCAATGTTTGAAGAAGATGAAAAAACTAAAAAAATTATTTTCAGTCACAATCCTTTTTCTATGCCTCAAGGAAATATAAAGAAACTTGATTTATCAAAACCATTAGAAATTAAAGCCTATCAGTACGATATAGTTTGTAATGGAATTGAATTATCTTCTGGAGCTATTAGAAATCATATACCTGAATTAATGTACAAGCTGTTTTCAATTGCTGGATATGAAAAGAAACTTGTAGATGAAAAATTTAGTGGCATGATAAATGCATTGAGTTATGGAGCTCCTCCGCACGGAGGAATTGCCCCAGGCATAGATAGAATAATAATGTTACTAGCTGGAGAAAAAAATATAAGAGAAGTCACAATGTTTCCCATGAACCAAAATGCACAGGATTTAATGATGAATGCTCCATCTAAAGTTAGCGATGAACAATTGAAAGAATTAAACTTATCCTTAAAAAAAAATAAATAATTATTTTTTTCCTTTTAAGTTAATTCTTATATCTGAAAGATCTACTAATTTTTTTTTATAATTACTTCTTAAAAAACCCTTACTTGAAATGTCCTTAACTATTTTTAATAATTGATTTTGGTCATCATTTATATCTTCCGATTTTTCTTCTATTTGTTTTTCTGCATTTCCAATAGAAGGAGTGTGAGCAAGGTCTTCTCTATTTAAATACGATATTGCTAATTCCCTGAATATATAATCAAGTATAGATGTAGCACTTAATATTCTATCATTACCATGAACTTTACCAGATGGTTCAAATTTGGTTCCAACGTAAGCACTAACATATTCATCAAGTGGCACTCCATATTGTAAACCTAGAGAAATAGCTATAGCAAAATTGTTCATTAAGGCCTTTACCAGCTCACCTTCTTTGCTGGTATCTATAAATATTTCGCCTATTTTCCCATCCTCATATTCTCCAGTATGAAGATAAACTTTATGATCACCAATAGTTACTTTTTGTATATAGCCCTTTCTTCTATCAGGCATGCTAAATCTTTTATTGCTTTGATCTATAATACTATTTTTTAATGGAATACTATTTTTTAGAGAAGTGGTTTTTATCTCTGATGCTATATCTAATTTACTATTATTTTGTTTGTCGCTATCAGAAATTTTGCTAATTTTTTCTAGATTTTTAGTTTTTCTATTATCCAATTTGACGTCAATAATTTCAAATTTTCCATCATCTCTTTTTTCTAAATTTTTTAATTCATTGGTATTAATTTTATCTAAATAATGACTAACTTTAAATGTGCAGTTATAGTAAGTTTCAACCAAGTATTTTGCCATATTTCCTTTAAATAATTTTTTTTTGAGTCTTTATATAAATATTGTATATACAAATTATAATTTTAGTCTAATTTATTTTTTACAATTTTGAATT
>Ga0315339_1001886_pt1 | contig 16996 bp, 14 predicted proteins | sample ASW17metaG_FD_204514 | JGI IMG/M metagenome (GOLD analysis project Ga0315339, IMG submission 204514) | Ammonia-oxidizing marine archaeal communities from Pacific Ocean, United States - ASW #17 | ecosystem: Environmental > Aquatic > Marine > Oceanic | place: USA: California | collected 2016-12-05
TTTTCTTAATGAAGCTGTGTCCAGTTCTAGACATAATGGGTTCACCACCATTCTTGGAAATATCTTTTGGAAGTAATGAAGAGCACTTAACATCGAAAATAATTTTTGCACCTTTTTTTCGACTAAGGACATCTCTTGAATAAAGCATCATCTGTTGATCAGCCCAAATAATCTGGCCTTTATTATCAACTAAACCTAGCCTATCACCATCACCATCAAAGGCAAGCCCTAAGTCAGACCCAGTATCAATTACCTCTTTAATTAAGTCCTCTAGGTTTTCTGGTTTGGATGGATCTGGGTGATGATTTGGAAATCTACCGTCAACTAAACAAAATAGTTTAGTGACTTTGGCTCCGAGCGATTCAAAAAGTTGAGGTGCTATGTTTCCTGCGATACCATTTCCACAGTCGACAACTATTTTAAGTTCTTTTTCTAAAACGATATCAGATCTAATGGTGTCGATATAATCTTGATCAATATTGATCGAGGTAGAGGTTCCAGAGCCAACTGAGAGTTGTTCATCAATAATTCTTGTATACAGAGCCTCAATCCTCTCAGAAGTGATAGTTTCCCCTGCAATCATGATTTTAAGGCCATTGTATTCTGGTGGGTTGTGCGAACCAGTAACCATAACCCCTGAGGTTGCCCCTTTAGTGTGTGTTGCGAAATAAACAAGTGGAGATGGAACCATGCCTATATTTACGACATGACAGCCACTCTCAACAAGTCCTGAAATTAATGATTCAGATAACTCTGGGCCAGATAGACGACCATCTCTACCAACAACAACACCTCGCTCACCTTTGTCAATGGATTCACTGCCAATCGCCTTTCCAATCAATTTGACTATTTCAGGAGTCAGTTCTGTTTCTACAATCCCTCTAATATCATATGCTTTGAAGATTGAACTTGAAATATTCATTAAAATAGTGGTTAAAATATAATTAGCGCTTATTTTAACAAACATTTATTTTAGATAATGAAAGTAATTTAGTTGTATTTTTTTTAGGGATAATAACCTCGAAAGTTGAAATATATTAAATCCCAAATCGAATTAAACTAAATATTTATGTCTCAAAAAGATATTGACCCCCAAGAAACTATTGAGTGGTTAGATGCCTTTAGGTCTGTAGCCAGATTCGAAGGAAAAGATAGAGCTAAATACATACTTCAAAAGCTTATGGATATGGCCCATGAAGACGGCATGGACTTGCCAGATGGTGTCAATACAGCCTACCTTAACTCGATACCAGTAGAAAAGGAATCTGAGTTAGTTGTTAAGCATGAGATCGAACATCGGATTAAGTCTATTATTCGATGGAATGCAATGATTATGGTCGTTAGAGCCAATCAAGTTTCTTCTGAGCTTGGCGGTCATATTGCTTCATTTGCTTCAAGTGCGACACTTTATGAAGTTGGATTCAATCACTTTTATCGTGGTAAAAATTTAGACCAAGGTGCTGATTTGATTTTCTTTCAAGGGCATATTGCACCTGGAATCTATTCAAGGGCATTTTTAGAGGGAAGAATTACTGAAGAGCAAATGCTTAATTTTAGGCAAGAGGCTAACCAAGAAGGTCTTTCATCCTACCCACATCCATGGTTAATGCCTAATTTTTGGGAATTCCCAACCGTTTCGATGGGCTTAGGTCCAATCATGGCTATATTTCAAGCTCGTTTTATGAAGTATCTTCAGCATCGAGATATCATTAAAACTGACAAAAGGACTGTTTGGGCTTATATAGGAGATGGTGAAACTGATGAACCTGAGTCTCTTGGTGCAATTTCTTTAGCGGGCAGAGAAAAGCTTGATAATCTTATTTTTGTTATTAACTGCAATCTTCAGCGATTAGATGGCCCTGTTCGAGGGAATGGTAAGATCATTCAAGAGTTAGAGGGAATGTTTCGAGGTGCCGGCTGGAATGTTATTAAGGTAATCTGGGGGAGGGGCTGGGACAAGCTTCTTGAAAATGACACTTCGGGCCTTCTAAAGCAACGAATGGAAGAAGTAGTTGACGGTGAGTATCAAGCCTATAAAGCAAAAGATGGTGCGTATGTACGTAAACATTTTTTTGGAAAGTATCCAGAGACATTAAAGCTTGTCGAGCATATGTCTGACGAGGAGATTTTTGCACTTACTCGCGGGGGGCATGATCCTAATAAAGTCTACCAAGCCTATAAAAGAGCTAAAGAGCATGTCGGTCAGCCTACAGTGATATTAGCAAAGACAGTTAAAGGATACGGAATGGGTGAGGCAGGAGAGGGTCAGAATACGACTCATAGTCAGAAAAAACTTGGTGTAGAAGCGCTAGTTCGGGTAGCACAAAGATTTGATATTCCAGTAACTAAAAAAGATGCTGAAGAGCTTAATTTTTATAAGCCCGCTGAAGATAGTGAAGAAATAATTTATTTAAAAGAGAGACGTGAGGCTTTAGGTGGATATTTACCCATTAGAAGTTTTGAGTTAGAGTCTTTTAAAATACCAAAATTGGATATTTTTGATGTATTACTAAAGAGTGGTGGTGAAAAAGAAACCTCAAGCACAATGGCTTTTGTGCGCTTCTTGTCGTTATTGATCCGAGATAAAGAGATTGGACCAAGAGTAGTGCCTATTGTTCCTGATGAAGCAAGAACTTTCGGTATGGAGGGTCTTTTTAGACAAATGGGTATTTATTCATCTTCGGGGCAACTCTATGAGCCCGAAGACTCAGATAAGGTAATGTGGTACAAGGAAGACATTAAAGGACAAGTTTTGCAAGAGGGTATTAATGAGGCTGGGGCAATTTCTGATTGGATAGCCGCTGCAACTTCTTATGCTTCTCACAATATCACTATGATTCCATTTTATATTTACTACTCAAAGTTTGGTTTTCAAAGGGTTGGGGATCTTGCTTGGGCAGCTGGAGATATGCAAGCTAAAGGTTTTCTGATGGGCGGTACTGCGGGGAGAACAACACTAGCTGGCGAAGGTCTTCAGCACCAAGACGGCGATTCATTGATTGTTGCTAACACCATTCCAAACTGTATCTCCTATGATCCAACCTATGCTTATGAGCTTGCTGTTATTCTTCGGGATGGTATGCGTCGAATGTATGAGAATATGGAAAATGTTTTCTATTACATCACATTGATGAATGAGAACTACAAACACCCTGGAATCCCTAAGGGAGTTGAAGAGGGAATTCTTAAGGGGATCTACCCTTTAAAATCGGTTGGAAAATCTAAAGTCGAAGTTCAATTATTGGGAAGTGGTGCTATTCTTAGAGAGGTTGAAAAGGCTGCAGAAATGCTCGACAAGGATTGGGGAGTTAAATCTCATATCTGGAGCGTTACTAGTTTTAATGAAATAACACGTGAAGCCCAGTCTGTTGACCGTGACAACCTCTTTCAAGAGGGTAATGACAAGAAAATACCATATATTACTGAATGTTTGAAAAAATCTAAAGGCCCTGTGATTGCTGCAACTGACTATATGCGAAATTACGCAGATCAGATTCGTAAATATGTACCGGCACATTATGAGGTTTTAGGGACTGATGGTTATGGTCGGTCAGACTCTCGTCAAGAGTTAAGGTACTTTTTTGAAATAAATGCTAACTATATCACTTATGTAGTATTAAAGGCGCTTGTTGATGATGATATCTTGGATTCAAAGACGCTTAAAAGTGCAATAAAAAAACTTAAAATTGACAAGAACAAATCAAACCCGATGTATACCTAAGGGGTTAATGAACACTAAAGAATACTTACAGAATTTAAAATCAGGTGTTCAGATGAAGTTTTCTGATTTTCTTGACTTGATAGAGCAGGAATATACATTTTTAAATATTCCTTTTGAAAATAATGGATTAGTTAATTCAAAAGGAGAAAATCAAGGATCAGCAAAAGTTTTTTGTTTTGGATTAATGCACTCTCTTTCTAAAGCTGAGACGATAAAATGCTTTGGTGAACATTACCAGTCAGTTTTAGATTCTCCAGAAAGCCACTCTTCCCATTTAAATATTCGTAACTTTATGAATACGGGTTGGGAGGGCCTTTTAATTGACCAGTCTGCTCTTAAGGTTAAATAGATTTTTATAGGAATTTAGTATAGAACAATATGACTGAAAATAAATCTTTTAATAAAGGTATATATACTGTTTTTCTTAGCGCCTTTCTTGTGCTTTTTCAGATAGGAATATACTTTGTCTATATCCCATGGAATGCTGAAAGGCTTCAAATAACTGAAGCAGAAATTGGTATTGGGTTATTGGTTTTTGGTATTTCAAATCTAATTGGAAATCAAATCTCAGGGCGATTAATTGTTCCAAGGATAGGCACAAAAAATTCTATTGCCATAGGTATTCTAGGAATAGCTTATTGCCCTTTATTTCTAATATTATCACCAAGCTATCTCTGGTTTTTATTGGTTTATATACCTTTTGGTTTTTTTGTTGGATTATTTGCTCCTTCCGCTCAAGCGCAGATATCACTGATTGAAAGTAAAACCTCTGTAATACTTACTCCTCTCTATCATGCTGCATTTAGTGTTGGCTCTTTGGTTGGTGCTTTTTCCGCATTTTTTACGATTAAATACATAGATAATCCCCCTTTAATATTTCTAATTACAGGCACGATTTTTATTTTCGGTTCATTAACAATATATATATTTGGACTCTCAAAATCATTTGAATCACTTGAAAAAACTCCTAAATTTAAATTACCAAAAAATTCAATACTAATTTTTGGTCTTTTAATGATGATGAACTATGCAACTATGGGCATAGTTCTTGATTGGTCTGCACTCTGGTTAACAAAAGATTTATTGATACCTTTGTATTTAGGAGGAAGTATTATTATTGCTTTTAATATTGGTGAAATTACTGCAAGATTAATTGCTTCAAGGATGATAAATAGGACAAGTGAAAAATTTATTGGAGGTTATTTAAGTATCTTTGCTGGAATAGTTCTTTTCCTGTCAATATTAACGACAAATTTCTATGTAATCGTTTTTGGAACGCTCTTATTTGGCTTTGGAACAGCCAACTTTATAGCAATTATATACAGACAAGCTATCAAAATAACAGACGAACCAATAGCATTAACTGTTGCAAATCTTGTAACTTTAGGGTTTGCTGGTTTTATTTTTGGACCAGCACTAGTTGGGTATTTGGCTGAGTATTTAGGTTTGACCTTTAATATGTACCTTTTGTGTATAGTTTGGGGCCTTAATGGAGTAGCTCTTTTGGTTATGATGAAGAAGTTGAATAGCGCTTGATTTTTATTTTAAATTTTTTAATACATTTTTAACTCAAGTGGTACATGGACAAAATTTCGAAGACTAAAATCTGGATCATCGAAGCAATTTAAACCTCTTTTCTCATTTTCTTCAAGATATCCCTCATGATCTGGTCTTTGTTCAAGCCATGTGCATATTGCCTCGTCAGGCCAGTCATCGTAGATTCCTGCATAAGCTGGATTAGTCAGAGCAAGGAGGATAAAAGTTATAATATATATTTTCATTGGATTAAAAGTTTATCACTAAGTAGTATTAATTAGTAGTGAGGAGGCTTATCGTCATTTACTACTATTTGGTCTGAATAAGCGCTATTGAAGTCCTGGAGTTTAGTTTTTAGTTCTTTGATTTCGAGGTTAAGCTTATCTATCACTTTGCCTTGACGAAACACAACCATATTCAGGTCATCCAACGTATTTTGAAGATGTGCTATTTTCTCTTCTAACTCTACAATTTTTTTTTCTGACATAATTATGATAAATTAAGTAAAAAAGCCACCTTTCGGTGACTTTTAACTGACTACTTGTCTATCAAAACTTTACGTGAAAGTTTAATCCGACCCCGATCAACTCCAAGAACCTTAACCTCTAGTTCTTGTCCTTCTTTTAAATGGTCTTCAACTTTTTCTACTCTTTCATGAGCAATTTCTGAGATATGTAAAAGCCCATCTTGATTTGGCATGATTGTTACAAATGCACCAAACTCGACAATTTTAGCAACTTTACCCATATAAACTTTATTGACTTCTGGGACTGCGGTAACGTCTTTAACCATTTGCACTGCCTTCTCAAAACTTTCAGTATCGTTAGCAAAAACATTAACATTGCCATCATCATCAACATCAACGCTAGCACCAGACTGAGCAACAATACCTCTAATTGTCTCACCACCCTTACCAATAACATCACGAATCTTATCAGTAGGGATTTTTATAACTTTAGTTTTAGGCGCATTCTTTGATGCCGCATTAGGTTCAGAAATAACTTGGTTCATTTGACCAAGAATATTAAGTCTTGCATCTTTTGCTTGCTTAAGTGCGATAGACATAATGTCTTCAGTGATACCATCAATTTTTATATCCATTTGAAGTGCATTAATACCTTTTGACGTTCCTGCAACTTTAAAGTCCATATCGCCAAGGTGATCTTCATCGCCAAGAATATCAGTTAATACAGTAAATCGATCAACATCCTTAACAAGACCCATAGCAATTCCTGCAACTGGGGCTTTTATTGGGACTCCTGCATCCATAAGTGAAAGTGAAGAGCCACAAACACTTGCCATAGAACTAGAGCCATTGGATTCAGTTATTTCTGAGACGATTCGAATTGTATAAGGAAAATCCTCAAGACTAGGGAGGCATGCAGCTATTCCTCTTCGTGCTAATCGACCATGACCAACCTCACGGCGCTTGACTCCCATTACGCGTCCGGTTTCACCAACGCAATAAGGGGGGAAGTTGTAATGAAGCATAAAGTGGTCTTCAATACGGTCATTTGTTTCAAGTTTTTCAATAAGTTGTGCGTCTCTCTTTGAACCTAAGGTTGTAACAACAAGGGCTTGAGTTTCGCCTCGCGTAAAAAGAGCTGATCCATGTGTATTTTCTAAGACGCCTGTTTCTATTGCTAACTCGCGAACAGTTGAACTGTCTCTTCCATCGATTCTTGGTTCACCAGCAAGGATACGTTCTCTGACAGTTGATTTTTCAATTTTTTTGATGTAATTTTTAACTTCATCTTCATTCGTCGAATCATCATCAGTAATAAATTCCTCAAGGGCTGCATCTTTGATTTCACCCATTTTTTCTTGGCGCTCCATCTTATCAACTGTTTGGTAAGCCTCAGAAATCTGGTTTCCAAATTTAGACTCAATAGATGACAATAGAGATTTATTATCTTCTGGCGCAACCCATTCGCGAGGTGAGATTCCTACCTCTTTAGCAAACTCAGCGACACTGTCAATTACTATTTGGAATTGCTCATGTGCATACATAACAGCCCCAAGCATTACCTCTTCTGAAAGCTCGCTAGCTTCTGATTCAACCATTAGGACTGCATCTTTAGTACCAGCAACTACCATATCCAGTTCTGATGTTTGGAGATCTGAGTATGTTGGGTTGATGATGTAACTACCGTCTTGAAATCCAACTCGTGCTGCACCAATTGGGCCTTTAAATGGAACACCTGATATAGCTAGAGCAGCTGAAGTTGCTATCATAGCTAACATATCAGGGTCTACGTTCTTATTAGCAGATATAACCTGAATCATTACTTGAACTTCATTCATGTAGCCATTTGGAAATAGCGGACGAATAGGGCGGTCAATTAGGCGTGAAGTTAGTGTTTCTTTTTCACTAGGGCGACCCTCTCTTTTAAGGAAGCCACCAGGAATTTTACCTGCAGCATAAGTTTTTTCAATGTAATCTACTGAAAGCGGAAAGAAGGATTGGCCTGCTCTGGCTTCTTTTGCGCCAACAACACTAACTAGTACTTGCGTATCATCCATGGTTGCAAAAACAGCTCCATGGGCTTGGCGAGCAATTCTTCCTGTTTCAAATGTAATTTGGCTGTTGCCAAATGTAAAGCTCTTTTGAACTATATTCATGTCCATTGTGTTACTCCAATAAAATAAAAAGTGTTTTATGGTTTAACGCAATAAGCTTTATATAAAACATACCCTAAAGGTATGCTTGAGATAAAACTTACCAAAATCCATAAAACCCAGTGAATTATCCCCTAAATAATATCTATATATATGTTAATTAACGCTCTGCGTGTTACTATTGCTGAACTGCTTGTGTTTAGTTTCGACTAACTTCAACGGTGCAAGAGAACAGGGGCTCGCAAGCTTTCCAGCTGTCTGATTTTGAAGCTTGTAATATTACTTTATCCGTTAAATCGAATAGAAGGACAAGTCGGCTATTTTAAAATGATTTTATATATTTATTTAATTTGGCAGTTAACACTAATTCACTAATGACAATCAAGTACACTAAGGCGATATATGCGCTAATGTAAAGCTGCAAATGTTTTGTTGAGGTTTTTTTTCGTAGCCCATGGCTAGAAGTTGATACAATTGTCAGCATTTATTCAGCTTTACTGGCTTTACTTTTTTTTGGTAACTTAATACTTATGTCAGTTATATCTTTTCCCCCATCAAGATTTAGCCCGTCCGAAGCCCACCAAATAGCAAAAACTTTATACGGTTTTGAAGTCTCAGTTAAAGTCTTGGATAGTGAGCGAGATCAGAATTTTTATTTGAAACGTGAAGATGGCAAGGAATTTGTATTAAAGATTTCAAATCCGGCGGAGGATGTTGAGCTCATTAAGTTACAGGTCGCTAGTTTGAAGCATATTGCCAACTTTGATTCCTCCATACAAGTACCAAGCACGATTCAGACTGTAGGTGGTAAATTTATTAGTCGACATAATGGCTGTTTTATTCGCCTACAATCTTTTTTAGCAGGACACTTTATAAAGGACATTGAAAATCCTGAGTCTTTCTTATTGGAAGAATTTGGCGCATTTCTGGGTAAGTTGGACGTTGCTTTTCGAGAGTTTGGTTATCCGAATTTAAAGCGTAAATGGATATGGGATGTTAGAAATATTGACTTTTTGAAAAGTCATTTAGACTATATTGAGAGTGAGTCTGATAAAGCTGTAGTGCGTCATTTTATTGCAAATTATCAGTTAAACATTGTACCGAATGAAAAATATTTACGCACCCAGTATATTCATAATGATGGCAATGATTACAATGTACTTCTAAATGACAATGGCCACATATCTGGCGTTATTGATTTTGGTGATATGGCGCATACTTTTTTAGCAAGCGAATTAGCGGTTGCCATCACTTATCTTATTCTAGAAGAAGGAGAGCCTGAGACGAAGATCAAGTCGGTTGTGCAGGGATTTCAATCAGTTTATCCATTAAGAGACGAAGAAATTGAGTCACTCATTCATCTTGTTTGTATACGCGCGTGTTTTAGCGTGGTAACAGCGAACTACCGAAAAAAACTATTTCCTGAAAACAAGTATATTTCTGTTACTGAGCCATACGCATGGACATTTCTGAAAAATTTTGCTGACAAAGAATTAAGTAATTTTAAAATATATTAAAAAGTGAAATCTAAAAAAAATACATTGAAGTTGAGAAAAAAACACTTGGGTCCGTCACTCTCTCTGGCTTATTCAGAGCCACTAAAAATACTCAGGGGGAAAGGGCAATATTTGTATGATGAAAAAGGCAAGGAGTATTTAGATTGTGTTAATAATATCAGTCATGTTGGGCATTGCCATCCTGCTGTTATCCAGGCGGCTCACGAGCAGAATCAACTATTAAATACTAACACTCGCTACCTGCATGATAATATTGTTGAGTTGGCTGAGAAGCTTTGCAGAAAATTACCCAAACCCTTGTCCATTTGTCATTTTGTAAATTCGGGTAGTGAGGCGAACGAGCTGGCTTTAAGAATGGCTAGAGCATATACGGGCAATGATAGCACAATTGTCCTAGATCATGCCTACCACGGAAACACCGACTCTCTAATCAATATCAGTCCTTATAAATTTAATAGTAAGGGTGGGCAGGGAAAGTCAAAACATGTTGAAGTTGTTCCGATGCCAGACTTATTCAGGGGTGAATTTAATAACCCAAAAACGGCGGGGAAACAATATGCCCAAGCGGTCCAGGAGGCAATTAATAAGCACCGTGGGGGTTCAATCTTTATGGCTGAATCGATTTTAGGTTGTGGTGGGCAAATCCCGTTACCAAATGATTTTTTAGCGGAGTCGTATAAATGGATAAGGGCGTCCTCTGGAGTTTGTATCAGTGATGAGGTTCAGGTAGGTTTGGGCAGAGTGGGCTCTGCCTATTGGGGGTTTGAGACACAAGAAGTCATCCCGGACATCGTCACAATTGGCAAACCGCTGGGTAACGGCCACCCTATAGCAGCTGTTGTGACCACAGCTGAAATAGCAAGCTTCTTTAATAATGGCATGGAGTATTTTAATTCTTTTGGTGGCAACCCAGTTTCTTGTGCAATTGGACTCTCTGTTCTCAATGTAATCGAACAGGAGGGGTTGCAGCAGAATGCCCTAAATGTAGGAAATTATTTGTTCTCAGAGTTGTGTTTATTAAAAGATAAATTTTCATTGATTGGCGATGTTCGAGGCGCTGGATTATTTATTGGAATCGAATTGGTTGAAGACAGAAAAACCCTGAAACCGGCAACAGAAAAGGCAAAGTTGATTACTGATAAAATGAAAGAACTTGGCATACTTCTCAGTACTGATGGGCCACATAATAATGTTATTAAAATTAAACCTCCTTTGGTCTTTACCCAGGACAATGCAAAGTTGTTGGTGGATTCATTGTCAAAGTTATTAGCTCGCCTGTTTTAGTTATTTAAAGTTGATGTTCTTGAATAAGAAATAGTGATGAAAGTCTTTTTGCTAGAATCCAATTTTTTTTATTAGTTGATATTTTTTTTGTGTTACAAAAATCAATAATTATTTCATCCTCGATTTTGCTGTTGTTAAAAACCTCACCATTAACAAACACTAATAATCCTTCGTTAGAGTGTTGGTAGGCAATTCTACAAAGAGGCTTTAGCTCATACGTAACACCAGTATGAATTTGATCCTGTTTATATGATGCAATTATCTCATTAAATTTTTTGTCATCTTCAGAGTCGAGCTTAGTGACAAAGCACCCAAAGTAATCATCAGGAAGACTTTTGGTTTTTAAAAAAATCTTAACCGTATCGATTGCTATTTGGGGTATTTCAGCAGATTGTTGATTTAAATCCCATATTGGATCTTTAAAATATATATTGGATTCACTTTTTTGGGGTAGGTCAAGTGCTTCAGACATTTCATTAATTGAATAGGATCGGTATCCAATTGAAAGTGTTAAGCATCCATCATCGAGACTAACTCCATGATGCGCAATTTTAGGAGGTATATAAACAATATCGCCTGGTTCGGCCTCCCATACAAGTTCTTCATTAAAGTTTTTCATTATTCTTAGTGGCGTATCACTTAAATAATTCTCTAAATTGCAATCTTGTGTGCTTATCATCCATCGCCTTTTGCCTAAACCTTGAAGCAAAAAAACATCATAATAATCATAATGTGGACCAACACTACCACCTGATGTAGCATAAGAGATCATTACATCATCGAAGCGCCATCGAGGGATAAAATCAAATTCGTTAACTAACTGATAGATAGCTTCAATATAACGGTCAACACCTTGTACTAGAAGAGTCCACTCTTTTTTTGGTAACTCAGAAAATGTAGTTTCATCAAAAGGTCCATTCGTGATTTTCCATGTATTGTTATTTGTTGATCCAGTAACAAGTCTAGATTCAAATTCTTCTTCACAAGACAATCCAGCAAGCTCTTCTGGAGACAATGGACAGATAAAATTTGGCAGAGCATTCTTTATTAGAAGTGGTTTTTTTTGCCAGTACTCTTGAAGAAATTGTTTTTGAGAAATATTTCCAAAATGAATCATAATTATTTTTTTTAATTAATTAGTTTATTATCTATGATGATCTTGTTAAACGCATTAAAAATATGATTTTTATAAATGTATATAATTGACTTTGTTATGGCTAATAGTACAAATAAAATTGCAATTAAATTGTCTAGCGTGATTGATGATTTAAAGCATCCAATCGAAAATGAAGGTTATAGGTCACAATGCAAAAAAATTCTTGATTTAGAGGGTGTTTTAGTTCTCAAAGATTTTCTTCATTCTAGCGCTATTGATTCGATATTAAGTGAGGCAAAAGATCAAGAACACCTTGCATATTACTGTACCAATAACCATAATGTTTATTTAGAGCCTTCCGATGAATCCCTTTCATTAAATCATGCACGCAATAGAGCCGTGGTTTCTTCAAAGGGCTGTATTACCGATAATCAAGTACCTATTTACTCTCCATTAAGAACTCTTTATGATTCAGAGAAGTTTAAAGACTTTCTTTGTTCAGTTCTTGATGAGAAGGCGCTTTATAAATATGACGATAATTTATCTTCGATAAATATACATTATGCTAATGAAGGACAAGAACTGGGTTGGCATTTTGATAATTCTTCTTTTGCTATTACTTTGTTAATACAAAAACCCAATGAGGGAGGTTCTTTTGAGTATATTCGTGATTTTAGAGACTCTGATAATAATGTTATGAATTATGAAGGTGTGAATGATCTGCTAGATGATAAATTTTCTCCAAATATTCTTGCCATGGAGCCTGGCTCTCTTGTGTTATTTCGAGGCCGTAATGCTGTTCACAGAGTTACCCCAATAAAGGGTGACCAAATGAGAATTCTATCTGTCTTGGCCTATAACTCAGAGTCAGGAATTCAATTATCTGAGTCAGCAAGAATGACTTTTTATGGGAAGTTAAATTAGTTTGTAGTTATTTTTATAGTTAATTAATTCGAACCTTAACTTTCATCTCTAAGTTCTATAATTGTATTGAAAAGTGAAGTATTAACCTCTCTAGGTCCATTATTTTCTCTGTTTTTATGTCTCCTAGATCCAGGAATACGAACTCCTTCAATATCATTGTACTTTTTAAGAAATTGTTCAGTTTGTTTAGATGTGTCCTTGCCAGATAAGATTTTAGGAGACATAGCTAAAATAAACTGTCCACCTTGTGCTGGGCCGCCATCTCCATTGTCACGCTCTTTTGTTTCATAGGAGAAAGTTTCACCTACAAGGGGTCCAGATAAAAGTTCAATCATAAGTGCAATTACTGAACCTTTATGTCCACCAAATGGTAGTAAGACGCCTTTGTCAATTTCTGATGCATCTGTTGTCAATTCGCCTGATGGGGATAAGCCTGTCCCAAGTGGGACTCGGTGTCCATCTCGAGCAGCAATTTGCAGCTCTCCTTTTGCCATAGAAGCAGTAGCCATATCGAAAACAATTGGATTTTTACCTGGGCGAGGCCACGCAAAAGCCATTGGATTGGTACCAAATAATGCAGTAGTTCCCCCAGCAGGAGCAACAGATGGGGTGTATGAAACTGATGTAAGTCCCACTAAGCCATTATTACTAATTTCTTCAACCTCTGGCCATAGAGCTGCAAAATGATGACAGCGCTGAATTGCAACACCAGCCATGCCAAATTTTTGAGCAGCATTAATAACAAGTTTAAGGCTATCTTTATGTGCAAGAGGAGCAAATCCATTATTTGCATCACACCTAAATATTATTGGCGTAACTTCTTTAATTGTCGGTTTTGCTGAGCCGTCTACTTTTTTACTTTTTAGTGCTTTAATATAACCAGGAATACGGAAGAGGCCATGAGAAATTGAACCATCTCTTTCAGCATTAGTAACTGTATGGGCAACTGCATCAGCATTTTCTTCGTTAGCACCATGTTTAATTAGTGACGTTTTTGCTAAACTGAAAATTTCATCTAGGCTAAGTTCGATAGTTTTAATAGTCATTGAGTTTTTTGGTTTATTACGAATAATAAAAAATGGTATCACTCAAGATTTTAAAGTAAAGTATCTACAAAATTCATATAATGATTATTATTAAATACATTCAAAAGGAGAAAAATGAAATTTGAAGGAATCTATACACCGATCATTACACCTTTTAACAAAGATGGTCAGATTGATTGGGAAGTTTACGCAGAAGTCATTGATTGGCAAATTGAAAATGGCGTTGCAGGAATTATTGTTGGAGGTTCTACTGGGGAATTTTATGCGCTTTCAAAAGAAGAGCGCATTAACCAATTTAAATTTGCATCAGATCGAATTAATGATCGAGTTGAATTTATGGCAGGTGTTAATGACATTCGGGTTGATGAATGTCTAGATATTTCGTTAGCAGCTCTTAAAGCTGGTGCTAAATCACTTCTAGTTGCTGCTCCACCTTATTCTTTGCCTTCTGAAGAAGAGCTTGCAAATCATGTTCTTGAAATAGCAAAGACTACAAATTTACCAATTATGCTTTATAACTATCCTGGAAGAACTGGCGTAGAGATGGGTGAAACTTTTTTATCTATTGTTGCAAAAAATCCTTTGATTGCAGCAATAAAAGAATCTAGTGGCGACTACTCTAGATTACCATTATTATCAAATAACTATCCTTCAATTGAACTTACTGTTGGTGGTGAGGAACAAGTTCTAGAGTTTGCTGCTTGGGGAGCGAAGTCATGGGTCTGTGCTACAGCTAATTTTTTCCCTTCTGAATGTGTTCAAGTTATGAATATACTTGGAAAGCAATCTGATTTTGACAAAGGAAGAAGACTTATGAGTGCCTTTATGCCGCTTATGAAGACTCTTGAGCAGGGAGGTAAATTTTTACAGTGTGTTAAATTTGGTTGTGAACAACAAGGCCGACCAGGTGGAAGTGTTCGTCCACCTTTAATGCCAATGGATGAGTCACTTAAGCAAGAAATGACAAGTGTTATAAAAAATACTCGCAATTCTTTAAATTTAATTCTCAACCCATAGGAGTATTCAAAAATTAAATAAAATGAAAAAAACATTTCTATTAACCCATCCAAAAATTAAGCCAGCAAGACTTATAGAAGCAGTTAGGCGTGATGTTAAAAAGTATTTAAAAAGAGAGAAAAGAAAATCACTACCTGATGGTGTTGATTATTGGGATTTTAATTGTAAGTTTGGTCCTATAGAAGCTAAAGCTAAGATTATTTTACCTTCAGAAATAAGTAAGTATATTAGCGAAGCCGAGGCAGAAAAACTAGAGTCATTTTATTTAGAAATTCTTGCTAAGCCAGGCTATAGAAAAAATCCTTCTACATTTAAAACTTCAGATGACACCTAAAAACTTTTTATTGATGGTAGTTTGGAGCTTCCTTGGTGATTGCTACATCATGAACATGAGATTCGGTCATCCCTGCAGCTGTAACCTGAACAAATTCTGCTTTAGTTCGCATTGCCTTTAGGTCTTTGCAGCCTGTATAGCCCATTGAGGAGCGAATTCCACCAACAATTTGGTGAATAATAGGTCTAATAGAACCCTTAAAAGGCACTCTTCCCTCTATACCTTCTGGGACGAGTTTTTCTGCTGCTAGTTCAGCTTGAAAGTATCGATCGGATGAGCCATGTGCTTGACCCATTGCACCTAATGAACCCATACCTCTATAGGCCTTATAGGATCTTCCTTGGAAGAGTTCGATTTCACCAGGTGATTCTTCAGTTCCAGCAAGCATTGAACCAATCATTACACTATGAGCACCGGCAGCGAAGGCTTTTGAAGCGTCGCCAGAAAAACGGATACCCCCATCTGCGATAACAGTAATGTTTGTGTCTTTAAGTGCATCTGCAACGTCCGAAATTGCGCTAAACTGAGGAACACCAACACCAGCTACAATTCTAGTGGTACAAATACTTCCTGGACCAATTCCGACTTTAACGCAGTCAGCACCAGCCTTAGCAAGATCCAGTGCAGCCTGAGCGGTTGCAATATTTCCTGCAATAATTTCAAGATTAGGGAAGTCTTTTTTGGTTTTTTTGACTCGGTCAATAACGCCTTGTGAGTGACCATGAGCAGTATCGATTACTACTACATCTACACCGGCCTTAACAAGTGCACGTATTCTCTCTGTGGTTCCTTTTCCAACACCAATAGCAGCTCCAACAATTAATCGTTCTTGATCATCTTTTGCTGCTTTAGGGAAGTCACTAGTCTTCTTAATATCGCTTACCGTAATCATGCCACCTAACTTAAAGCTTTTATCAGTAACTAAAACTCTTTCTATTCGATGCTTTTGAAGAAGTTTTCGAACTGTATCCATTGAAGTGCCTTCGCTAACAGTTATTAAACTTTTTTGAGGTGTCATAACGTTTTCAACGAGCTCATCAAGACGAGTTTCAAATAAAACATCTCGACTAGTAATAAGTCCAACTAAAATATTTTTTGATACAACTGGTAGTGCTGATATGCCATGTTGAGACTGTAAATCAAAAACATCTTTTATCGTAGCACTAGGCTCAATACTTATAGGGTCTCTAATAATTCCAGATTCAAAGCGTTTTACCTTCCTTACCTCTTTGGCTTGGGAAGTAATAGACATATTTTTATGAATAATGCCCATACCACCTTCTTGAGCAATTGCAATAGCAAGCTTGCCCTCAGTAACGGTATCCATTGCAGCTGAAATAATAGGTGTATTTAAAGTAATTTTTTTAGTAAGTTTAGACGTTAAGTTGACTTCTTTTGGGAGAATAGAGGAGTGCGCAGGCACTAATAAAATGTCATCGAAAGTGAGAGCCTTTTTTAATTCTTTCATACAGTACTCCTAATGTATTAGTAACGTTTTCTGTTAAAAAGGCCAGGTAGAATAAAGCCTATAACCATGCCAAAGAATAACACAATAGCGCCAACTATAAACCAGTTTCTAGAGCTTGAGTCTCGTTGAATCTGTGTATTATTTTCAGCTAATTGCAACTCAGCTTTAAGTTGTAAAGATTCCTGAATAAGCTTTTCATTTTCATGTTCAAGTTTGAGTGCGTCTTGATAAATCTCTTCAATATGCTCCTTTTCTGCCTGTGATTTTGAACTTTGAATTAAAAGAGCTGCATTTTCTTCTTTAGTAGATAAAAATTGATTTTCAAGAACTTCTTTTTCGCTTGCTAATTTAGATATTAATAGTTTATTGGCATTATATGTACGAGTTAATTTTTTTAATTGATCTCTTGCTGGAGGGCTACTAGAAACAAAAGC
>Ga0315339_1001887_pt1 | contig 16975 bp, 14 predicted proteins | sample ASW17metaG_FD_204514 | JGI IMG/M metagenome (GOLD analysis project Ga0315339, IMG submission 204514) | Ammonia-oxidizing marine archaeal communities from Pacific Ocean, United States - ASW #17 | ecosystem: Environmental > Aquatic > Marine > Oceanic | place: USA: California | collected 2016-12-05
CGCGCTGGCCGGGGCGGCGCGCGACCGGCTGGGCAACGAGCTCGATCTCCTCGAACGTGACTGCTTCCGCTTCTGTTGGATCGTGGACTATCCGATGTACGAGTTCGACGAGCGCGAGCGCAAGATCGAGTTCAGCCACAACCCCTTCTCGATGCCCCAGGGGGGGCTCGAGGCGCTGGAGACGCAGGACCCGCTGGAGGTCCTTGGCTACCAGTACGATATCGTCTGCAACGGCCTCGAACTGTCGTCCGGCGCGATCCGCAATCACCGTCCCGACATCATGTACAAGGCCTTCGAGATCGCCGGCTACGGCCGCGAGGAGGTCGAGGCGCGCTTCGGTGGCATGTTACGGGCGTTACGCTATGGCGCGCCGCCCCACGGCGGCATCGCGCCCGGCCTCGATCGCATCGTCATGCTGTTGGCTGATGAACCCAACATCCGCGAGGTCGTCGCCTTCCCGATGAACCAACAAGCCGAGGACCTGCTCTTGGGCGCCCCGGCACCCGCGAGCGCTCGCCACCTACGTGAACTCCACATCCGCACCGCCGCGCCCGAGCGCGACGCCGGCTAGACTACGCTATGCGCCCTCTGTCGCCATTGAACTGGGTATCATTGAAATGAAACAAATCGGTGGCGTGGGCGAACGCGTTGCGTACTTTCCTAATAGCATGCAGGTTGCGCCGTAAGTTGTTTGGGATATGCCCCAGACAATATGCGAGGTCGAGTTTGGCCGAGAAACTTGAAAGTGGGCCATAGCCGACAAACAGCTTTTGGTGCATGCGTCGGGAAAGGCTGGGCATATGGATGGCAATCAAGTTGGTCAGACATGCTTCCACGCTGGCGCTTCCCCACATACCTGTGCCGGGGTCTCCCCTTTTGGCCAGCCGCACGATATTCTTCTGGGTCTCACGGACTGCTTCTACAATTTCGTGGGTGGGCATGCCGTCCTCCTCTCAGGAGCGCCGACGTGAAGCGCATTTCCGGCGGCTTCTTACTGCGCGAACGTGATGGCGCGCTCGCGGTCTAGCTACAGCCGCTGGTGCCGCCGCAGGTGTTGCACTTGAGGCAGGTGCCGTTGCGGACGAGCGTGAAGTTGCCGCACTCGCCACACGCATCGCCTTCGTAGCCTTTGAGGCGCGCCTGCTGCTCCGTGCTGCCTGCGGGCGGCACGGCCAGCGCTGCGCCAAGCGTAACTTCCGCTGTCACCAGCTCCGTCGAAGCCAGCTCCGCTGACGCGAGCGCCGTCGCGGCCCCACCGTTTCGTGCGCCGCCGGTGACCACGTAGAGGTTGGAGCGCATGTATCCATTCGAGGCAGCGGCCGGCGCTACGAGCGCCTCGCCTTCGTCGCCGACGTTCTGGGCGGCGCCGCCGCCAACGGCGTCGAACCGGAGGTCTTCTGGCTCGACATGGGCGAGGTCGTTGCGGCCAAGATAGGAGATGGCGAGTTCGCGGAAGAAGTAGTCCAGCAATGAGGTCGACATCTTAATCGCGTCGTTGCCGGTCACCAGCCCGGAGGGTTCGAAGCGGGTGAAGGTGAAGGCGTCGACAAACTCCTCAAGCGGCACGCCGTATTGGAGGCCGATCGATATCGCGATCGCGAAGTTGTTCATCAGGCTGCGAAAGGCGGCGCCTTCCTTGTGCATGTCGATGAAGATCTCGCCGATCCGCCCGTCGTCGTACTCGCCGGTTCGCAGGTAGACCTTGTGGCCGCCGACCGTGGCCTTCTGGGTGTAGCCCTTGCGGCGTTCGGGCAAGCGCAGGCGCTCGGCCCGGCGCCGAATGGCTTGCTTGACCAGGCGCTCGGCGACAACCTGGGGCCGCGCACCGGCCACCGCCACCTGCTCTTCGTTCTCGCCGGCCCCGTCGGCGCCCAGAATCATGGCCGAGAGCGGCTGCGAAAGCTTGGAGCCGTCGCGATAGAGCGCATTCGCCTTGAGCCCGAGCTGCCACGAGAGCTTGTAGGCCCCGAGGCAATCTTGAACACTCGCTTGGTTGGGCATGTTGATCGTTTTGGAGATCGCGCCCGAGACGAACGGTTGGGCCGCTGCCATCATATGGATGTGGCTCTCGGCCGAGAGGTAGCGCCGGCCGAGCTTGCCGCACGGCGAGGCGCAGTCGAACACCGGCAGGTGCTCGTCGCGCAAATGCGGCGCCCCTTCCAACGTCATCGCGCCGCAGCAGTACAGGTTGGCGGCGTCGATATCTCTTGTGGCAAAACCTAGTCGGGCTAGCATGTCGAACGCCGGATCGTCGAGCGCGGCCGCGTCAAGGCCCAGTGTTTCGGTACAGAAGGTCTCGCCGAGGGTCCACCTGTTGAACGCGAACTTGATGTCGAAGGCCGCTCCGAGTGTCTCCTCCAGAGCGCCTAGCGCCTGCTTGGTGAAGCCCTTGGCAGCAAGCGTTTGGTGATTCACCCCAGGTGCGTCGCACAGGCTGCCATGGCCTGTGGTGTAGCGAATGATGTCGGCGATTTCGCCCTGGTCATAGCCAAGCTTCGCTAGCGCTTCGGGCACCGTGGCGTTGATGATCTTGAAATATCCGCCGCCCGCGAGCTTCTTGAATTTCACCATCGCGAAGTCCGGTTCAATGCCGGTGGTGTCGCAGTCCATCACCAGCCCGATCGTGCCGGTCGGCGCGATCACCGTGGCCTGGGCGTTGCGATAGCCGTGGGCCTCGCCGAGCGCGAGGGCCTGGCCCCAGGCCTCGGTCGCCGCCGTCGTGAGCGCTCGGTCCGGGCAGCGCTCGACGTCCAGGGGCACCGGCCCGACGCTGAGTCCCTCGTAGCCGTCCTGCGCGCCAGCGGCAGCGCGCGCATGGTTGCGCATTACCCGCAGCATCGGCTTGCGGTTGGTGGTGAATCCGGGGAAGGGGCCAAGCTCGCGCGCCATTTCGGCGGAGGTGGCATAGGCGGTGCCGGTCATCAAGGCGGTGATCGCGGCACACAAGGCGCGCCCCTGGTGGCTGTCGTAGGGCAGCCCCATCCCCATCAGCAGCCCGCCGATGTTGGCGTAACCCAACCCCAGCGTGCGGTAGCGGTAGGACAGCTCGGCGATCCGGGCGGCCGGGAACTGCGCCATCAGCACCGATATCTCAAGCGTGATGGTCCACAGCCGCACCGCGTGAGCGAAACGCTCGACGTCGAAACCGCCCTCGGGCCGCTGGAAGCCCTTGAGGTTTAGCGATGCGAGATTACACGCGGTGTCGTCGAGAAACATGTACTCCGAGCACGGGTTGGAGGCGCGAATCGGCCCGCCTTCGGGACAGGTGTGCCATTCGTTGATGGTGGTGTGGTACTGCAGCCCGGGATCCGCCGATGCCCACGCTGCGTAGCCGATTTGCTCCCACAGATCGCGGGCGGCGACGACCTTGGCGACGGCGCCGGTGGTGCGCTCGGTCAGCGCCCAGTCGCCGTTCGTCTCGACTGCCAGGAGGAACTCGTTGGTGACGCGCACGCTGTTGTTGGAGTTCTGGCCCGAGACGGTGGCATAGGCTTCGCCGTCCCAGTCGGTATCGTAGGTCTGAATCTCCAGAACTTTGAAACCCTGTTCGGCGAATTGGATAGCGCGGCGGATGTAGTTTTCTGGGATCATCGCCCGGCGCGCCTCAGCGATCGCTTTCTTGAGCGTGGGATTGTCGCTCGGCGTGAAGCGGCCGGCGCCAGACATGGCATGGCAGGCCTGAATCACCGCGTTCAGGTGCTTTTCCGCGAGCCGCGAGCCCGACACCAGCGCCGCCACCTTCTCCTCCTCGGTGACCTTCCAGTCGATGAACGCCTCAATGTCGGGGTGGTCGACATCGACGATCACCATCTTGGCGGCGCGGCGGGTCGTGCCACCCGATTTGATGGCGCCAGCCGCCCGATCGCCGATCTTGAGAAAGCTCATCAGCCCTGACGACTTGCCACCGCCGGCCAGCTTCTCGTTCCCCGCACGCAGCGAGGAGAAATTGGTGCCGGTGCCCGAGCCGTACTTAAATAACCGCGCCTCACGCACCCACAGGTCCATGATACCGCCCTCGTTGACGAGATCGTCGGCGATGCTCTGGATGAAGCAGGCGTGGGGCTGGGGGTGCTCATAGGCGCTCTCGGCGCCAATCAGTTCGCCGGTGCGATAATCGACGTAATGATGGCCCTGCGCCGGTCCGTCGATGCCATAGGCCCAATGCAGGCCAGTGTTGAACCACTGCGGCGAGTTCGGCGCCCCGAGCTGGCGCGCCAGCATGTGCCCCATTTCGTCGAAGTAGGCGCGCGCGTCGGCCTCGGCGTCGAAATAGCCGCCCTTCCAGCCCCAATAGGTCCAGGTCCCGGCCAAACGGTCGAACACCTGGGTGGCCGAGGCCTCGTGGGAATCGCGCTCCTCCTCGGGCAGCGCAGCCAATGCGTCCTCATCGGGGACATGGCGCCAGAGCCACTCCGGAACGCCGTCCTCAGCGACCGCCTTTAAACGGGCCGGGACGCCGGCCTTGCGAAAGTACTTCTGGGCAATGACATCGCAGGCGACCTGCGACCACGCGGCCGGAACCTCGATATCCTTCATCGAGAAGATAACCGAGCCGTCGGGGTTGCGAATCTCGCTCGTGGTGGTCCGAAATTCGATCCCGGCATAGGCCGAGCCGCTTTGCGCGGTAAAGACTCGTTCGATCCGCATAATACCCCCAAGAAGCGCAGCAGCCCAGAAACCTTCCTCCGCGAGATACATCATCTAGTGTTCGCGACGGGAGGGCGCACAACCTATGCAATGTGCGACGGCAGCGCAACAAGATTATGTGGGTGGGTGGCAACCTTCTACAACATGTTGTAGTGCGCGGTTGTCGCGAAGCCCTGGACGGTCGGGCAGGGCGGTGTCATAGTCGCCGCCAATCGGAGCTGAAAGCACGGGTATTGACGGCCGATGAGCCTATTTCATAGCTTGTTCACCTGGTGGCAGGAGCCGACCTGGGGAACGCGCTTCGATACGTGGCGCAGGGGCGAGCCCGTTGGCGCCGACAAGCAGGGCAATCGCTATTTTCGCGAGCGTGGCGGCGATCGCCGTTGGGTGCTCTACAGCGGCGAGGTCGAGGCCTCGCGGGTGCCGCCGGAGTGGAACGCGTGGCTCCAGCACACGGTTGACGAGGCGCCGGCGGGTGACATCGCGCGCCGGCCTTGGGAGCGCGAGCACATCCCCAACATGACTGGCACGCCCGATGCCTACCATCCGCCGGGCAGTTTGATTGAGAGCGGCGAACGCGATTCCGCGACCGGCGATTACGAGCCGTGGCGGCCCTCTTGAGGTTCTAGGAGGTCGAGGTGGGCGGAAATGTGATTGAAACGCTGGTCGGGGCCTTCGTCCTCGTCGTCGCGGTCTCGTTCGTGATCTTCGCCGTCTCGCGCACCGATGTTGGCGCGGTGCAGGGCTACGAGGTCATGGCCAATTTCGATCGCATCGACGGCCTGAGCGTCGGCGCCGATGTGCGGGTCAGCGGTATCAAGGTAGGCACTGTCATCGAGCAGACGCTCGATACGGAAACATACTTCGCTGTGGTCCGGATGAGTGTCGACCCGGCGGTGCGGCTGCCCGTCGACTCGTCGGCCGCGGTTATCAGCGATGGCCTGTTGGGTGGCAAGTTCATGGCGCTGACGCCGGGTGCCGAAGAGGACATGATCAAGCCCGGCGGCAGGATTCTTTACACCCAGGCTTCGATCAGCCTCGAGCAGCTGATCGGCAAGTTCGTCTTCGGGGGCGCCGACTCCAAGTCGGCCGAGTCCACGTCTGCCGAGCCGTGAGGGTCGCGTCGGGCCGCATCGGCCCGTGGCTCGCGGCGGTCGCCGTGCTGAGCCCGTCCGCTTGGGCCGAACCGATCGGCGGTGAGCCTGTCGCCGTTCTCCAGGGCCTGGATAAAGTCACTGCACGGGTCTCAACCATCGAGGCTCCGATCGAGGCGCCGGTTCGCTTCGGTACTCTCGAGATCACCGCCCACACCTGCGCCAAGCAGCCGCCCGAGGAGCCGCCCGAGGTCACCGCTTTCCTCGATATCGTCGACGTCAAGCCCGGGAAACTCCGCCAGCAGCTCTTCACCGGCTGGATGTTCGCGTCGAGCCCCGCGCTCTCGGCGCTGGAGCATCCGGTCTACGATGTCTGGGTGATCGATTGCAGAACCTCCGCGCCCGAGAGCCCGGCCGGCATCAATGAGAAATCGCCCTGATGATTCAGGGCTGCGGCCAGTGCGCTACGGTAGAGCTCACGGCTGATCTTGATGGATCCGAACTGTGCCAGATGCCGGGTCACGAACTGAACATCGAGGAGTTGGAATTCACCCCGGCGTAGGCGGGCGATGAGGTGGACCAGGGCCACCTTGCTCGCGTCGGGCTGGCGACTGAACATGCTTTCGCCAAAGAACGCGGCGCCAAGTGAGATGCCGTAAAGTCCCCCCACCAACCGTTCCTCGTGCCAGCACTCCACGCTGTGGGCGCGTCCCATCTCATGCAACTCGCCATAGAGCGAGATGATCTGGTCGTTGATCCAAGTGCTCCAGCGCTGCGGCGCGGGCGCGGCGCACGCGCGAATGACGGCCCCGAACGCGGTATCGTGGCGCACCTCGAAGCGATTCTTGCGCACCACCCGCCGGAGCCGCCGGGACACGTGAACCTGGTCCAGCGGCAGAATGCCGCGCAGGTCGGGATTGACCCAATGCAGGCTCGGGTCGTGGCGGCTTTCCCCCATCGGGAAGACGCCACGCGCGTAGGCCATGAGAAGTATCTCCGGCGTCAGCCGGGTCACGCCGTCCGGCGCGCGACCAACGCCTCCAGCCAGTTGATGTCGTAGGCGCCATTGACGAAATCAGGTTCGGCCAGCAGGTCGAGGTGTAAGGAGGTGGTGGTCTCGATGCCGTCAATGACGTACTCCTCGAGTGCCCGGCGCAGGCGCATCAGGCATTCGTTTCGATTGTTGCCATGGGCGATCAGTTTGGCGATCAGGCTATCGTAGTGGGGCGGCACCTGATAGCCGGAGTAGAGTGCCGAATCGACCCGCACGCCCGGCCCGCCGGGCGCGTGGTAGTCCGAAATAGCGCCCGGTGCGGGAATCAGTGTGCGTGGGTTCTCGGCGTTGATACGGCACTCGATGGCGTGTCCGGTGAACCGCACCGCGTCCTGGGTGTAGCCGAGCGGTGCGCCCGCCGCGATCCGGATCTGCTCGCGAACGAGATCGACTCCAGTAACCATCTCGGTAACCGGATGCTCGACCTGAAGGCGGGTGTTCATCTCGATGAAATAAAACTCGCCGTCCTGGTACAGAAACTCGACCGTCCCGAGGCTGCGGTAGCCGAGTTCCCTTATCGCCTTGACGACTCGCCCGCCGATCCGTTCTCGCTCATCGGCGTTCAGCGCGGGGGAGGGCGCCTCCTCTAATATTTTCTGGTGGCGACGCTGGAGCGAACAGTCGCGCTCGCCGAAATGTACGACCGCGCCGTGATCGTCGGCCAGCACCTGTATCTCGATGTGTCGTGGTCCGACCAGATAGAGCTCGATGTACAACGACCCATCGCCGAACGCGGCCTGCGCCTCGGCCCGCGCCGCGTGAAATTGCTCACGCATCACCTCGGGGCGCTCGATGACCTTCATGCCACGCCCGCCGCCGCCCGCCGCCGCCTTGATGATTACCGGATAGCCCACCCGATCGGCGATAGCCGTCGCCTCAGTGTCGTTGTCGACGGCGCGGTTCTCGCCTGGCACGACCGGCACCCCAAGACGCCGCATCGTTTCCTTAGCCGCGATCTTGTCGCCCATGAGGGCGATGTGCTCCGAGGTCGGTCCGATGAAGGTCCGTCCGTGCTCTTCCACCATAGCGGCGAACCGCGCGTTCTCGGAAAGAAACCCATAGCCAGGGTGGATCGCGTCGCTGTCGGTGACTTCGGCAGCTGACAGCACCGCGGGAATGTTCAGGTAGCTCTCGGCGGCGCTCGGCGGTCCTATGCACACGGCCTCGTCGGCGAGGCGAACGTGCATCGCGCCCGCGTCGGCGGTCGAGTGCACGGCCACGGTGCGAATGCCCATCTCGCGACAAGCGCGGTGAATACGCAGCGCGATCTCGCCACGATTGGCGATCAGTACTTTTTCGAACATCAGCGCTTGCTACTCATTCGAGGATCAACAACACCTCGCCATATTCGATTGGCGCGCCATCGCCGACCAAAATTCGTGCGACCCGGCCGGAGCGTGGGGCGGGCAGGGGGTTCATGGTCTTCATCGCCTCGATGATAAACAGCGTCTGACCCTCGGTGACGTCGCCGCCGACCGCGATGAAGGGAGCCTCGCCAGGCTCTGGGGCCAGGTACACCGTGCCCACCATGGGTGATCGCACCGCGCCCGGGATATCGGCGCTCGGTGGCTCGGTCTCGGGGGTTACCGTGGCTCCCGTTGTCGGCGGCGTCGGGTTCGGCGCAGTGCTCACCCCGTGAGCGCGGCTGACCCGAATTCGCTGCCCCTCTTGCTCCCACTCGATCTCCGCCAATCCGGTTTCGTCGAGGAGCGCCGCGAGCTCGCGCACCAGGTCCTTGTCGATCTTCAGCTCGGCCATGTTCGCGCCATCTACCGCGATAAAAGTTCGGTCATCGCTTCGAGCGCGAGCAGGTAGCTGGCTGCCCCAAAGCCACTGATGACGCCAACCGCGACTGGGCTCACATACGAACGATGCCGGAACGGCTCGCGGGCGTGTGGGTTCGAGAGGTGCACCTCGATGACCGGCCGCGAACAGGTCCGCAATGCGTCGTGGATGGCGATCGACGTGTGGGTGTAGGCGCCCGCGTTCAGCATAATGCCGGCGGCACCGTCCTCGGCCTCCTGGATCCAGTCAATCAGCTCGCCCTCATGGTTGGATTGGCGCATGTCGATCGCCAGCGTCAGGGCCATGGCCCGGGCCTCGAGACGTACCTGTATGTCGGCCAGCGTCTCGCGGCCGTAGATGTCCGGCTCGCGGGTCCCCAGCAGATTGAGGTTCGGGCCGTTGAGAACGAGAATCGTGTGGGTCACCGGTGGCCCCCTTGCGCGTCAGAGGACTAACATAGCAGGCCTCGCCCGGCGCGCCGAAAAAGCCGTCGCAGCGCCGTTCATGCCTTCTTAAGTACCCCGAGTTAACCATGGGCGCCATCCGCGCCTGCCGAACGACGCCATGGAGACTGGGGAATCAGCATGAACGCGCTCTCGGGGCCCTCTCAGATCATGGAGCGACGATTGGTGGTCCCCGTCCTGTTGGACTGGCGTAAGCGTGCCGGCCGGCGTGAGATGCCAAACTGGCACGAAGTCCCCGCGAGCGTTCTCCTCGATACGTGGTCCCATTGTGCCGTGATAGAGCTTGACCGTAACGGCAAACACCGTTTTCATCACGTCGGGACGGCGCTCTTGCCGCCACCGTCGGAGACACCCCTCAAATGGCTTGAGGCAGTTTCGCCGGGGTCACTTCTTGCCCACGCTGCTCGGGGCGCCGAAACTTTCTCCATCCACGGCAACGCTATGGCGCCTCGCGGCTGGATTCTCTCGTCGACGACATGGAGCCGGCGCGTTTCGAGGCCGATCGCTTGATCGTGTCGGGGCGCTTATAACACGATGGGTGTCGTCATCGAGGCGGGTCCCGCGCTCAGTTCGCCTGAGGCCTATCGCATCCTCTTCGCTGCCCAAGGCGATCAGATCGGCCCAGCCGTCATGGCCCGCGAAACCGGGCGATCTTCGCCACCGTCGGGCCGCGTTGTCGTATCGTTACTCGCGCTTGCCGGGGTGCTGTCCGCCGCCATCTACGCCTCTACCGGCAACTCCTCTTCTGAGCTCCCCACTTGCCGGCATGGTTGCGCGCCCGCGCAGTTGAAAGCGCCAGACTCTCGTCCCATACTCCAAAGCGGCCGTGGCCCGCGCTCGGCTGCGGTCAGCCAGGAGAGCGGACGTGGTTAACCTCACGGTCAATGGCGAGGCGCAGCGATTCGAGGCGCCCCTGAGCGTCTCAGAGTTGCTCGCACGCCTCAACCTCGATGCCCACAAGATTGCGCTTGAGCGCAATCTCGAGATCGTGCCCCGCTCGTCCTACGATCGGATCATGCTGGGCGAGGGCGACCAGATCGAGATCGTCCACTTCATCGGCGGCGGCAACCAGATCGACGTGGCGGCCGGATCGGACCTCGGCGCCGAGGATGACTTGGTGGTGGCCGGGCTCAGGCTGCGCTCTCGACTGATTGTCGGCACCGGCAAGTATCGCGACTTCGAACAAACCCGCGATGCGATCGCGGCCTCGGGGGCCGAGCTTGTCACCGTCGCGGTCCGACGCGTGAACATCGCCGATCCCACCCGGCCGATGTTGGTCGACTACCTCGATCCCACGAAATACACGTACCTCCCCAACACCGCCGGCTGTTACACCGCCGACGAGGCGGTTCGCACGCTGCGGCTGGCGCGGGAGGCGGGCGGTTGGAGCTTGGTTAAGCTCGAAGTGCTCGGCGATCGCAAGACTCTGTATCCCAATATGACCGAGACCCTGCGCGCGGCCAAGCTGCTGCTCGCCGAGGGCTTCGAAGTGATGGTTTATTGCAGCGACGACCCGATCCTGGCCAAGCGCCTCGAGGATCTCGGCTGCTGCGCCATCATGCCGCTGGCGGCCCCGATTGGCTCAGGCCTTGGGGTCCAAAATCCGGTCGGCATTCGCCTCATCGTTGAACAGAGCGCGGTGCCCGTCATCATCGATGCCGGGGTTGGCACGGCCTCGGATGCCGCGATCGCGATGGAACTGGGCTGTGACGGGGTGTTGATGAACACGGCGATCGCCGAAGCTAGGGACCCCGCGCTGATGGCCCGCGCCATGCGTCACGCGGTGGAGGCAGGACGTCTCGCCTACCTCGCAGGACGTATGCAGAAAAAACGCTACGCCGACCCGTCCTCGCCACTGCATGGGTTGATTTAGCGGGAACTGCCTTGCGATGGTTGCCTTATCTTAAACCTTTGCGATTCTCGCGATTCGCATACCAACATTCCCGACCATCCGGCGCCGGGCGTCTATGCAATATTCGCCAAAAGCATAAAATTCTTGCCGGGTATCGTTCTGCCGCCATGCGGCCTCGTTTACGTCAGGCTCTCTGGCGACCTTGACGAACGGAACCATCTCAAGGCGAAACACAGCGGTTTTCATAGCGCGCCGCGCAGCCTTCGAACGATCCTTAAGACGAAACTGGGTTTGAGCGCGATCCGACTTGTTTCTCGTGCCGCAGCTTTACAACGCCAAGCGTTTTGACTGTGATCTTTCCGCCTGTCCCACCATCGAGTGGATCGACATCGCCTGCGGCGAATTGGCAGAGATCCGCGCCGCGGCGCCCGAGGCCCAACCTGACGCCGATTGAGCCCGACGCCGCCCAGCTCTGCGTCAGCAGGTGGCGCAGCCGGTACGCGTGTCTTTGACAATGGCGGCGAACCGCTCCAGGCTGACCGCGCCTGCCACTACTTGGTCGCCGATGATGAAGGCAGGCGTGCCGCCGACGCCGAGTCGCTCCGCCAGACGGTAGTTGGCATCCAGCGTGGCCGAGATATCTGCCGCGCCCATGCCCGCCTCAACCGTTTCGGGTTCGAAACCGAGCTCGGCTGCGACCGCGAACACTGCCGCCCGATCGAGCCTGCCGGCCACCTTCATCATTCCATTGTGAAGAGCGACGTATTTGTCGGGATCAACCTTCCGCGCCGATAGCGCGAACCGGCTGGCATAGGTCGATTCGGGCCCGAGAATTGGAAATTCCTTGTAGACCAACCGCAGATTGGTATCACTATTCATAAGCGCGCGCACAGTGGAGAAGACCCGCTTGCAGTAGCTGCACCGGTAGTCGAAGAATTCGACCACGGTCACGTCCCCATCGAGGTTGCCAATGATGTGCGAGCCACGATCGTCGTAAAGCTCATCGTGGCTGGCCATGATGGAATCGTGCTGACGCTGCTCTTTCTGCGCGACCCGACGGACCTCCAGTCCGGCCAGCGCCTCCTCGATGAGTTCTGGATTCGCCAGCAGGTAGTCCTTGACGACCTGCTCGATGGCTTCGACCTCGGCCGGATCCAACGCCGCGTCCGACCATCCCTCGGAAGTGATGTAAGAGGTTGCCACGATGATCGCCCCGCCGATCAGGGCCCACTTGAGTAGCCGCAGCGATCTGAACATTTTCCGCGCCTCGCTAACTGCTCGCACGCATGATGATGCTAACGGCAGGAGCCGGCAAGCCGCTATGGCGCTCCACTCCCGCAGGTGTGAACGCCGCGCGCCCTGGCCCCATGCGTCGAAACGGCGCCTCACTTCTCGCCATCGAAAGTATTGGTTGTTCGCTTCAAACACTCTCGTCGTGAGGGTAGCCGCCAGAATTGCGCCTCGTAGGATTGGATCACGCGGCGTTCACCCGACCGCCTAGCGCTCGCGCTTGGCCATAGCATCGCGAGTGGCGCTAAGGATGTCTTGGCTTCGGAGCCAGGCAGGCGAGCCTCGCGGCAGCAGGTGCTCGGCCCGCTCGGCGCTGCGCCGGGCATCGCTGTAAAGGTCGAGCAAGAATTGCTCCTCCGCGCTTGCGAGCGATGCCATTCCGATGTCGTCCGACCGCCCGTAGCCGATCGCGAGCTGCCGCCATATATTCGGGTTGGACGCCTCGAACCGGATCGCGTTCTCTAGGTGGATGATGGCCTCGGCAGTCTGGTCGGCATCGCCGAGCGCGATCTGGAGGCGGGCGAGACTGAGCAGCAAAAGCGGCGAGTTTGGCTGCAAGGCGACCGCGCGGCGGTATGCGGCGGTGGCGTCCGCCAGCCGTTGGTTCTCCGTCAACATGTCGCCGCGCAGTTCGTAGAAATACGGATCGTTAGGAAACTCGGCGATCAGCCTGTCGATCTCGGCGAGCGCCTCGCTGAGCTTGGCGAGGCGGTGATAGGCGACGGCCCGTGCGTAGCGGGCGCCGACGCTGTCGTCGCTGATCGGATAAAGGCGCAGCGCCCGGGCCGGCTGGAGGTAGCCCATGAGTTTGGCCTTCATCCGCTCGTGGGCGATCAAAAACTCCGGGGAATCTCCAACATCCGAGTATGGCGAGCGCTCGAGATGACGCTGTACGGCCGCGATGCGCTCTCCGGTCATTGGGTGCGAACGGACGTAGGGGTCCTGAGATTCGGGCAATAGCGCTTCTTGATCGCCAAGAATATCGAGGAAGTCCGCCAAGCCGCGGGCCGATTGTCGGGTCGCTTCGAGCAGTTTGAGCGCGGCCTGGTCCGCGGCCGATTCCTGAGTTCGGCTGTACTTCAATAGTCCGCGCAAGCCGACCTGCTGTCCGCCCACGATGAGGGCCGTGCCAGCGTCGCCCTGGCCCGCGACGATGGCCGCCGCGCCGAGCAGCATGCTGATAATCGACTGACTGCTGGCGGCGCGTAGCGCCTCCTGGGTGCGGGCGAGATGGCCGCCCACGATGTGGCCGGTCTCGTGGGCGATTATGCCGATGATTTGCGCCGGCGCCGTGCTGGCTTGCAACAGGCCGGTAAAGATGAAGATCTGTTGTCCACCGGCGACAAACGCGTTCAGGTCGGGGCTGTTGACGATGTGTACTTTCACGACGCTGGCGTCGAGTCCGGCGGCCGCGAACAGTGGCGTGGTATAGGCCTGAATGGTATCTTCAATTTCCGCGTCCCGGATCAATGAATTATTACGGGCCGCCGCTGGCGTGACGAGGACGCAGGCGGCGATAAGGGCCATCACGGCGCTCGCGCGAAGCATGGGGCAACTCGGGACGGGGCTGTTGAAGGAGTGTCGCTTGCAACCTAAGAGCCGGCTTGTGGTCCGTCAACGCCGCGCCCCGTGGCTGGGCTTGGCGCTCTTGCTGGGAGCCTGCCAAGCGCCTCCGCTGCCGGTTGGCGAGATTGGCCTGGTCGCGGGGTTCGCCGGCGGCGTGGTCGCTGCCGAGCCGGTGGCGACGTTAGCTGCCCAGAACGCGCTGCGGAACGGCGGCGCGGCGGCGGACGCGGCAGTGATGCTCTATTTCGCATTGGCGGTGACGTATCCGATCGGTGCGAGCCTGGGTGGCGGTGGCGTCTGCATTGTCCACGATTCTCTGACCGGCGTGGTCGATACGATTGAGTTCCTGCCGCGCCGAGCGGAGGCAGGCGGGCCCATCGCGGTGCCGGCATCGGTACGGGGCATGGCCGCGCTTCACGCCCGCTATGGCCGTCTGCCCTGGGAACTCCTGCTCCATCCCGCCGTGGGTTTGGCGCGCGATGGCTTTCCCGTATCACGCGCGCTGGCGCAGGCGTTGGCGGCCGTCGCGCCCGAGGACTGGGCCGATGCAACGCTGCGCGCCCGCTTCACGGATGGTGGCGGCAATCCGCTGAGGGAAGGGAACAAACTTACCCAGATCGAGCTCGGCGCGATCATCAGCCAGATGGCGCGCCGTGGCGCGGGCGATTTCTACGTCGGTATCACCGCCCAGAGGGTGCGCGACGACATTGTTGAGGCAGGAGGCCGGGTTAGCTCCGAAGACCTTCGCGCCTATCGCCCACAGTGGCGGGACGCCGCGAGCCTCCACCTGGGCGACCTGGTTTTCTACACCGTCCCGTCCCCGCCGATCGGCGGCGTGCTCACGGCCCAAATGTGGGCGATGTTCGTTGACGATGGGCGTTTGCGGTCAACTGATGCGGAGGAGTGGCCCCACCTGACCGCCGAGATTTCAGCCCGCGCTTTCGCCGACCTCGCGGCGCCGATGGACGTAAATAAGCCGTCGGTATTTCGGGCCCATGCCCTCATGAACGACTATGAGCCCGACCGGCATCGACCCCCGGTGAGCGGCGGCCGGCCGCCACCGGTGGCGGGGACGGCCGCCCCGCACACCGCTAGCTTCGTGGTCGCCGACCGCGCCGGTTCGGTTGTCGGGTGCTCGCTGACGACTAACGGGCCTTTCGCGGAGGCGCGAATGACGCTCTTGACAGGCTTGGTTCTGGCTCCACCGGTTGATCCGACCGGGGCGTCGGATTACTTCGGGCCGCTTGTGGTTGTCGGTGCTGAGCGCGGCGATGTGCGCTATGCGGCGGCAGCCGGTGGCGGCCCTTCGGCGCCGGCTGCGATGGCGCAAACGGGGCAGTTTGCAATCTACGAGAAGGTATCGCTGGCCGCCGCCTTGGCCGCGCCGCGGCTGTTGCACCCCGGTGCACCGGATCTGGTTCTTTACGAGGCCGATCTGAGCCAAGCTGCCATCCGGGCGCTGACGCGGCGGGGCCATCAGGTTAGTGCGAGTGAGTCCCTCGGCCGGGTCAACGCGATCCTTTGTCCCGGCGGCCTCGCTCGCGAGTCCGAAAGCTGCGCGTTCCGTGCCGATCCCAGAGGCCATGGCCTCGGCGTCGGCGGACTCCAGTAGGCGTTCTGCCGTAGGCGCCCGGTATGAAGATTTCGATGCGAGGCACGGTGGCGCCCTTTCATGCCTTGGAGGCCTTAAAGGCCGCCAACGCGGCGGCGGCGAGCGGCCGCAGCGTGCTGCATATGGAAGTGGGCGAGCCGATGACGGGAGCTCCGGCTGCGGTCCGTAGAGCGGCCGCTCGCGCGCTCAACGAGACGCACCTCGGCTATACCGAGGCGTTGGGCCTACTAGCGCTTCGAGAACGGATCGCGGTTTTCTACCGCGAACGGTACGATATCGAGGTCCCGGCGGAGCGGGTGGTCGTGACGACCGGGTCCTCGGGCGCTTTTTTGCTCTCGTTTTTGGCTGCTTTCGACGCGGGCGATCGGGTGGTCCTCGCGGCGCCGACCTATCCGGCTTATCGCAACATTCTCGCAGCCCTCGATATCGAGCCGGTAATCGTGCCGACTGGTCGCGAATCGCGCTATCAGCCGTTGCCCGCGCATCTCGACAGCATCGAGGGTCGGATCGACGGCCTCCTGGTGGCTAGCCCCGCCAATCCTACGGGCAGCATGCTCGGCCGCGAGGCGTTAAAGGGCCTCATAGCCTATTGCGCTGATCGTCGCGTGCGCTTCTTTTCCGACGAGATCTACCACGGAATCACTTATGGACAGAAAGCCGAGACCGCGCTGGCCTTTACCGATGACGCCGTGATCATCAACAGCTTTTCCAAATACTTCTGCATGACTGGCTGGCGGCTCGGCTGGATGATCGTGCCGCAAGACCTCGTTCGTTCAGCCGAGCGTCTGGCGCAGAATCTTTTTATCTCGCCGTCCGCGCTGTCGCAGCATGCCGCACTTCACGCCTTCGACTGCGGCGCGGAATTGGACGAGAATGTAGCCCGCTACGCCCGCAATCGCGCCCATTTGTTGTGCGAGCTGCCGGCCGCGGGATTCACTCGACTGGCGCCGGCGGACGGCGCGTTTTACCTGTTCGCCGATGTCAGCCATCTCACCAACGACAGTGACGAATTCTGTCGTCGTATGCTGGATCAGACAGGTGTAGCGACCGCGCCGGGCATCGACTTTGACTCAGAAATCGGACACCGCTTTCTGCGCTTTAGTTTTGCCGGCCATACCGAAGATGTGGTCGAGGCTGCGACGCGACTGCGCGGGTGGCTGGCCTAACCGCCGCTCCGCGGCCTCGGGCTATTCGGCTGAGCGCCGCCACCAGCCAAGGCGGCGGGACTTCTTCGCTGTTGGAAGTGGGTCTTCTGGTGCCATCGGCGATGTCGGGTCACCGTCATCCACCTCGCTGCCCCTGACGTCGCTTGACCTGGGCCTTACCGCCCCAGGCGATGGCTCTCGATCATCCTCGTCGGTGACGCCAGTGTCGCCCATTAAAGAGGGAGTATCCTCGACGATCGTGGGGTGCGCCGCCGTGGCCGGAGGCCATGCCGGTAAGGTGATGGGGCTCGGCGTGCCGACCACCGGCGCCCCGAGCTCGTTCGGCTCAATCATCGCCGGCGCATCCTCCGGATGCGTGGCGGTCTGGGTATCGATGGCGGTCTGCACGTTAACGTCGTCCGCTTCGTCCTCGCTCCCCGCAGTGGTGTCGGCGGCGGCGGCGGCG
>Ga0315339_1001890_pt1 | contig 16961 bp, 15 predicted proteins | sample ASW17metaG_FD_204514 | JGI IMG/M metagenome (GOLD analysis project Ga0315339, IMG submission 204514) | Ammonia-oxidizing marine archaeal communities from Pacific Ocean, United States - ASW #17 | ecosystem: Environmental > Aquatic > Marine > Oceanic | place: USA: California | collected 2016-12-05
TTAATGTTCTTTTGCTTTATAAAAACAAACCTTTTCCCAATTCACAAATTACTATTTTTAATAAAACTGGAAATGAAACTACAATTAGCAAAATTAGAACTAACAATGATGGCAAGGCAATTATTTCTCTTGAAAAAAAAGGAGCTTTTTTAATAAGTGCAGTACATTTTAAAAAATCAGAAATCAAAAATGCTGACTGGCATTCTTTGTGGGCCAGTTTAACCTTTAAAAAATAAAATTGGTGCGCTCGAAGGGATTCGAACCCCTAACCTTCTGATTCGTAATCAGACGATCTATCCAGTTGATCTACGAGCGCTCAATGTTTGCTTGTAAATAACATAGGTCAATTCATCTTTCTACGGCAAATTGAATCGTTGGAGTCACTCACTGACTGTACCGATTGGATCTGTCTTGGGGTATTGCAGGGGTATTGCAGAAAAAATCGTTCCCATTTGTTCTACTGGGAATTTCTCTCTTTCTGCACATTTATCAATAAGCAAATCATGCAATATTTTTTGGGTTACATAGTCTTTGATACTAAGGTAAAATTTTAGACATGAAACGAAATGGTTTCACCCTAATAGAACTTTTAGTCGTTGTTGCTATCATTGGAATCTTAGCAGCTGTTGGAGTAGTTGCTTATAATGGATATACAAAGAGTGCGAAAATAGCTGCAACAAAATCTCAACACAAAATTATAGCTAAACTTATGCAATCTGAAATAATGAAATGTACGCTCGGACAATCAAACTTAGAACTTAAAAGGTCAAATGGTGCAAGCACTACCGTTTCATGTGATCCTTCATCTGTAAATACAATTACTTTAGGCTCAAGATTTGTTGATCATTTTAGAGGAGATGGTTTTAAGAATCCGTTTAATAATCCAGACAACAATGGAACAGTATTTTCTACAACAGGAAATAGTCCTGTATTAGGACAAACAAGAATAGTTAACGCTGGTGGAAATAAAATACAAATAGTATCAAAGTTTGACGGCAATACAGGTCAATGGGGTGGAAATCAAAGTGAAGTTTTAATAACCGAAATATTAGATGAGAGATAATAAAGCCTTCATCTTAATAAAATATTTAGCAAAGTAGCAAAAACAATATTTTTTATTTCATTCTGTTAAAACTATTTGTTTTTTTATTCTAAAAAGGATTGTTAATTATTGTTGTATCATAATCATTTTCTCCAATGCCCCATCTACTATTACAAATAACTTTATCACCATTGTCAATTCCAGCATAATTACAACCAGTTCTTCCAACTTGGGCAACAGTAGGTACAGCCCAACTCCCCCAAAAAGCCCCTTCATTATCACTAGGGTTAAATGGATTCTTATATTGAGGGTCTTGTGATAAACAACCAAATGCCTGTTGTGTAATCCACTCAAAATTATTTTCATCTAAGCTCAATTTAGAGTCTACACATGCACTATTCTTCCACATTTTAGATTTTGTATTTATTTCAGAATTGATTAACTCTCTATTAATTAAACTGACTGCCATCTTATGATTTGATTTTACAACGGCTCTTTTAGCACTTTTTGTATACCCATTATAAGCAACTACTCCTACAGCAGCGAGAATGCCGATGATAGCTACAACGACTAAGAGTTCTATTAAGGTGAAGGCTTTACGGTTCATTCTAAAAATCAATTTCTGAATACAGCGTTTCGTTATCAACCTTAACTTTAACTATAATTGTCCTAGGTTTATAAGATTTAACAATTTGTAAATAATGACAACCTGGTGAATTTTTATAGCAATTTGCTACTTGATGTTTATTAGAGGTGTAAAATGCTGCTACTGGCCAACTTGTTGGTGCGCCTGGATCCCCAGTATAAAGTTTACCGTGTATATTTTGCATTCCAGAATCAAACATTGCATTTGCGATAAATGACTCTGGGCTACTATTAGCAGATGATCTAATAGGACATGTTTCACCAACACCGTCCTTGTCTAAAAATATTTTTGAATGCCCCAATTCACATTTCATTATTTCTGCAACAATATATTCTTTAATCATTGAGTGCTGTGCTTTAATAGCTCTTATCTTAGCCGCTTTAGTATAACCATTATAAGCAACCACACCTACTGCAGCTAATATGCCGATAATAGCAACAACGACTAAAAGTTCTATTAGGGTGAAGGCTTTTTTTTTAGTTAGTGCACCAACCATCTCTACTATGTGATTCCTTTAAAGTTTCTTTGTGTGTTTTTACCCATAAGTTTAGCTTAGTTCCTACTTTGCATGCCTCATAGTCTAATCTCATTCTTCCATCCACCGTATCTCCACCACTACCTGTGTATTTAATTATTTCAGCATTGTTGTCATAGGGATTTTTAAAACCATTTTCTTTAACATAATCTAAAAAAACATTGGCAACCTGTCCTATTCCAGAGGATGTATTTGCAACATTGCAATTTACTATTCTTGTTGGAGATAAATTTACCTGACCTTGAGCTTCACAGAGTTGAAGTGTGTTATGAATTAGTTTTGACACCGTCTTAAAATTAGCCAATGTTGCATTTCTTTTAGCACTCTTCGTATACCCATTATAAGCAACGACACCTACCGCAGCCAGGATACCGATGATTGCTACTACGACTAAAAGTTCTATTAGGGTGAAGGCTTTACGGTTCATAAATTAAGGTTGTTTAATAATAGAAGTTTCATATTCGTTATTGCCAGACCCCCATCTTGAATAACAGGTAAAGGTTCCTCTAGAGTCTGACCAATTACAATTTGTTCTACCTACATTATTTGTAGTTGGTGGATCCCAATCATTCCAGAATGCAACCTCTGAATTTTTAAAAGGATTTTTCTTACCTGTATCCTCTGTTAAACATCCGAATGACCATTGACCATGTGTATGCCAAGCACTATTAGCATTTACTTGTTTGCATGTTTTGCCAATAGAATCCCATTGGGATACTTCGCCTAATGTTTCAGCTTTATAAATTTCGGATTGTATAAATTTGGATGCAATAGCATGATTTGCTTTTACAGCATTAACCTTTGCAGCCTTGGTATATCCATTATAAGCAACCACACCTACTGCAGCAAGGATACCGATGATTGCTACAACGACTAAAAGTTCTATTAGGGTGAAGGCTTTATTCATAGGAAACACTATCCTCAAGATAAACTGTAGATCCATTTTTATATTCTAAATTACTACATACTTTAATTTGATTTGCGCTTACTTTAAAAACACTCAAATAACCTAATTGATCTGGATTACTTGGGCACGCGGACATATATCCTGGTGGTGAACAATTTGTTACATTTAATCTACACCATGACGGATTAGGAGTGCCATAGGGACTGGATAATTTTAGTCCATAAATGGTTTCATTCATATATCCAATAAAATTTTCTATCGAAACTGGGCAGCTCATAGTTTTTACTGTGCCATTAACGTTAGTATATTCGATATCTCCTCCTATACTACATTGAATTCCTTTAGCACCGATCATTTTAGTAATCATTTTATGATTTGCTTTTGTTGCTGATACTTTCGCAGCACCCGTATACCCATTGTAAGCAACCACCCCTACTGCAGCGAGGATACCGATGATAGCTACAACGACTAAGAGTTCTATTAAGGTGAAGGCTTTGTGCTTTTGCTCTAGCATCCTACCGTTGAAGGTTTTTTAATTTTTTCAGTTATGGTCATCTTGCAGCTTGAATTGCTTTTGTTAGTTGCAATAAGGCTAAGAGTAGAGCTGCTGGTAATAGAGAAGGTGTAGGCTTGCTCAGAAAGATCATCCACACCATCAAATAATTTAGTTATTATACTTTGAGGAGATGAGCAGTCTGCAATACAATACTCACCGTTATTGGATTTGTATTCTTGTTGCGCTAAATAAATAGAATTTAAAGTAATCTCTGCTTGTTTTTTTTCAGCAGAAGCTTTGTAGCCACTATAAGAAACGACACCTACTGCCGACAGTATTCCTATGATGGCAACCACAACCAAGAGTTCTATTAAAGTAAACCCTTGGCCGTGATGCCTCATATGCAAAATATTATTAACTATTCTACAGTTATCGTGCTTGACTGTTGATTTGCAGCTGTACTACATCCTACTTTATGACAAGATTTAACCGTAATAGTGGCTCCACTTGCAGTGATTGTAATATAACCAACATCTCCGTCAGCTGTGTTAGATCCCGACGTTCTATGAGCGTTATTTGCACTAAGATATGGATTCTTATCTTTTAAAGCTGCTGCTGCTGCACTTGCTGCATTTGACCCAGATATACCTGTACAACTTCTTGTTCCACCCATAATTGATGTTTCACCTAAGCTACATTTTTGTAATTCAGCTGAAATATATTTAACTGTTTGTGCGTGAATTGTTTTTGTTGCAGAAACTTTTGCAGCTCCTGTATAACCATTATAAGCAACCACACCTACTGCTGCTAGAATACCGATAATAGCCACCACGACTAAAAGCTCGATAAGTGTAAAACCTTTGTTTAATTGTTTCATTATTTCCCCTTTATTAACCCATGTTATAATTTTGATTTAGATATCAAGACATCTAAACACAGCATAAAGATATTCTTTAAAACTAGGAGATACAAGCCAAATCTGTGTTATATATTTTTTTAAAAATGGCTAAAATATTAGCCTATTATAGCGCCAACATTGAAGATTGGGGCATACATGGCCAACATCAACCCTCCAATAGTAATGCCCATAAATACAATCATAATAGGCTCGATCAAACTAGCTAAGTTTGCAACCGCAGTATCAAATTCTTCCTCGTAATACATAGCAACTGAATTAAACATTTCGTCCAAACTACCTGTTTGCTCTCCTACCGAAATAAGCTGACTAAAAGTAGTGGGAAAAAATTTTTCCTTATTAAATAAATCAGTTAAACTTTCTCCTGAGAAAACACCTTTCTTAATATTCTCTAACGCCTCCACAACTGGCACATTATCCGTGACTGATTTTGCAATATCAATGCTCTCAATTAAATCGACTCCTGCTGAATTAAGATTTCCCAACACTAGCGATACTTTAGCTAAAATAGATTTTTGGATTAAGTTACCAAAAATGGGCATTCTTAACAAAGCTATATGCCATACTCTTCTAGCTTCGTAGTTTTTTTTAATCAAAAATTTAAAACCTACTACAAAAGAAATTATAAACATTAAAAGAAAAAAACCACCTGATGATCTAACAAATTTACTCATCGACATAATAACTGCTGTTGGTGTCGGTAACTGATCTCCTAGTCCCATTCCTTCATACATATTTACAAATGTTGGAACTACATTCATCAACATAAAAACAGTAACTCCAATTGCAACTGTAAAAAGAACAGCAGGATAGAACAGGGCGCTTTTAATTTGTGCTTTAATTTTTGCAGTTTTTTCCAAATTAATAACTATTTTTTGTAAAAACGTATCCAGCTTTCCGCTGGCCTCTCCTGCTTTAATTAAATTGACGACCACTGTATCAAAAATTTTAGGATGTCTTTCAAAACATTTGGATAAAGAATTTCCAGATTCTAAATCTTTTTTAATAGCTTGAATAACTCTTTTCATACCTGGACGTTTGGTCTGCAATTCTAACATTTGCAAAGTGTTTAGTACTGGCAGTCCTGCACGTAACATGGTTGCAAACTGCTTACAAAAAATTAAAATTTCTTGAGAAGCAACACCCGTGCCAAAAATAAAAGGGGCTGATTCTTTCTTAACTTTTTCTATTTTCTTTTTGGCTTCTTTTAATTTGGTGATAATTACTTTTTGATCTTTAAGCTTGTGAGCAGCTTCAGCACTATTTAATGCTTCAATCTCACCCTCGACGTACTTTCCTAAAGAAATTCCCTTATATTCAAAATTTAACATCAGTTAGATTGCAAAACTCTCTCATACTCTGCAAAGGACATGTCCCCACTTAATAAAAGTTCTTGGCCCATATCTTGCATAGTTTTAAAACCATTTTTTTTAGCTAGAGCAGTTAGCTCATTTTGTTGCAGATTAGATAAAATTCCAGATTTCATTTCTCGATCAATTTCTAGAATTTCATAAATACCCATTCGTCCTTTGTAACCAAGGTTGCCACATGCTTCACAACCTTTACCTTTATAAATTTTTGCTCGTGCTGATTGCTCTGGTAAAAAGCCGATAGAATTTAAAAGTTTAGGCGTAATATTTTCATCAATCACTCTGCATTCGGAGCATGTTTTTCTCGCTAACCGTTGCGCCATAATTAAAGTAAGGGCTGCTGATATTAAATAGCTGGGTGTTCCCATATTTACTAAACGTGTAATTGAGCTCGGTGCATCATTAGTGTGAAGTGTGCTGAATACTAAGTGACCTGTTAATGCAGCTTTTAGTGCAATATCTACTGTTGCTTTATCTCTAATCTCTCCAACCAAAATAACTTCTGGGTCTTGTCGTAAAAAGGATCGCAGAGCTTCTTCAAAAGTATAGCCGATTGATTCTTTAACTTGGACCTGGCCAATGCCTTCCATTTCATATTCCACCGGATCTTCAGCAGTTAAAATATTCATGCCCGGTTTGTTAATGTGCTTTAACACACTATATAAAGTGGTTGTCTTTCCACTTCCAGTTGGACCCGTAACTAATATCATCCCTTGGGGCGATGTAATTGCTTTGATAAGCTTGTCTAAATCTTTTGCGGCAAACCCTAAATCACTTAACGCTTGATCACCGGCTTCTTTGCTTAAAATCCTCATAACAATACGTTCATTGTTTTTTGTTGGTAGAATAGAAACCCTTAAATCAACTTCTTTCGTATCTGATTTAAAAGAACAGGATCCATCCTGTGGAATTCTTCGCTCCGCAATGTCTAATTTGCTAATAATTTTAATCCTAGCAACTACTGCATTGTAGTTTGCTTGTAAAAAATCACTGTATTGATCCATAACTCTTAAAATTCCATCTACTCTAAAACGAATTGATGAACTGTCTCTAAAACTCTCGATATGAATATCGCTAACGCCTAAATTAATAGCTTCTGTAATTATTTTATTTCCAAAAACAATAACTTCAGTTCCTACTTCAACCAGCTCCTCTTTTTTTTCAATTCTTTCAATTTTGACACTTTTCTCTGATATTTTTTTTGAATTATTTTTTGACAATCGACTAATAAATTGTTCGATACTAGAAATAGATGTGGCAAAAAGTTCAGGTTCTAAATTGGTCATTGTTTTTAAATTTTTCATCAAGCCGAATTTAGACGCATCGGCAATAGCAATCTTTAAAACTCCCTCTTTAATCTCAAAAGGAACTACACCATTGTTTTCTATATATCTCGGATCAATAATTTTTTTTATCTTTTCATCTATTTTATAATCTTCCAAGTTTACAATAGGCAAAGAATAAGAAGTGGATAGAATTTTTAATATTTCATCTTCATTGGATAAATTAAGCTCGTAGACTGTTTCTAATTTAGATTTTCCTATTTCTAAACTTGTGGAATTAATTTTAGACATTTGATCAGCACTGATGATAGAATTCTCCATCAGCATATTTAAGATATTTTGTTCACTAGCAGAGTCTAGTCTGATCTTGCTCATTTTATTCTATAACTCGTGGAGATATAAAAATTAACATTTCATCTTTTTTGTCATTTAATGATTTTCCTTTAAACAAGTTTCCAAAGACTGGTATTTTGTTTGCTCCAGGAGTTCCTGTGCTTGTGTTATTGGTGGTATCAATTTTTATGCCTCCAATAACAACAATATCTCCATCGGCTACTAATAATTTGGTGGTGATCTCATTAGTTTTAATACCTGGCTCGTCTGCACCTGCAATCTCGACGGCTGCATCATTGTTCACTTTAATATCTAACAAAACATTCCCGTCACCAATAATACTGGGCGTCACTGTTAAAGATAATGCCGCCTCTTTAAATGCTGTAGTGGTAGTTCCATCAACTGTAGTCTTGTAAGGAATTTGATTTCCTTGAGTAATTTTAGCTTCCTGGTTATTTAAAGTGAATACGCTTGGACTGGAAATGACTTTATTTTTTCCTAAACTCTCTAATGCTTCCAACTCTAACTTAAGTGCGTAAGTGCCAAGAGTTTTTAAAACTCCTATACCGCTAGTAGCACCTGCTATAGTGTTATTTGCTATAGTTCCGGCTGCTGCACCAAGGGCAACTCCGTCTGGCGTAGTTGCTGCTCCTCCTATGGTACCTGATATAACAGATGTATCTCCGTCAGGATTTGGTCCTCCTTTTGACATGGCTCCCACCCTGGTTCCAAAAGCTTGTTGAAATGTTGAATCTACAGTCACAATAAACGCTTCTATTAAAACTTGTTTTGTTTTTACGTCTATTGCTTTGATCACTGCATCGATGGTGTCTACATCCGATTTGCTACCTCTTACAATAATAGACCGAGTAGTATTCTCAACAGTAATTTTAATATTACTAATCGAGCTAATGGGTGCCGCGCCAGCTCCTCCTGCAGAGGCTGTACTGGTATATAAGTCTTGCAAAGTTTTTTTAGCCTGTTCAGGACTGATGTAATATAATTTAAATATCTCTGCTACTTGAGGCTCCACAGATTCTTGAAGAAAAATTTTTTTCTTTAAAACTTCTGTCCTTGCTGATTTGGCCGTTTCTTGTTCTGTTAGTTTTGAAGGTGTGTGCACTCTAATAATGCCGTTACCAGCATCAATATCAGCACCTAAGCTTTTCATATCTAATAGTGTTTGAAAAGCTGTGTCCCATGCTACATTACTAATTTTTGCATTGACTGTGCCGCTGACTTCATCCCCTACTAAAATATTTACATTACCAATCTCAGCCATTAAAGACATAACATATTTAAAATCCAATCCTTGAAAATTAATATTGATAAGCTGCTTAAGGTTTGCATACTCATCTGGAATGCTTACATAATTTTTAACATTCTCTGTTGTTATGGTTTGTCTTTTGTTTGGTAAAATTCTTTCTTCCATAACATAAGGTTTAGGTCCAGCATCCACTTTTTTGCGCATTTCTTTTTTGCCTTCAGAGACTACTTCGGGAATATTGATCAAAGGTCCTTTACCATGAACTGACTTTGTTTTTTTTGAGGAAGTGGACGCGCAAGATTGTAACAAAATGGCAACCATGAACGTTGCTAAAACTTTTACATAGTGAGACTTCATTGCTTAGCCTTCGCTCGGTTTAATATTATTATTCATATATACTTCAAATTTTTTATTATTACCGTCCTGAACAATGATTAAGTTATGCATGATTTCTAGCAACATAGTAGATTCCGTAATGAATTGATTTTCTCTATAATTTACAGCACTTCCATCTCTTGCTGAAAAAATAGCTATCTTTTTATTAATGCTCAAAATAGTTCCAACCAACCTTAAATCGTTCATTAATCCATTATTAGAGTTTGGTTGGTTGTCAGAATTTTTTTGTGAGGAAACGCCCGATCCACCAGAAAACGGATCTATTGCTGGTAACTCTTCTTCATTCTCTATTTTTTTGGTCTCTGCGTTTGCAGCAGTCCATTGAAACTGACACAGGGCCATTGTCATTATTAATATAAATGCAATTTTATTTTTCATATTCATTTGGCAGCCCCACAATCGAGACTATTCCTTTAGATAAAATATTTCCTTGAGCTTGCTTCAAAATACTAATTTCTTCCTTATCAAAGTTTATAACCTTTTGAGAATCCGATAAAGCTCTTCTAAACTTGAGATAACCTAAAAAACTACCTTTGATCTCGTACTCAACGGGAATTTTGTAATAAATTGGTTTTGCATTTGCTGGATTTGCTGCTGCTCCATTGTTTGCTGTGGTTGCTGTGGTTGGCTTACCCTTCACGCCCACTGGTTTTCCTTTTTTAAGATTTACAATAGACAGGCCATTGCTCAAAGCAAAATTGCTAATATTTTGATATAAGCCTTCTACCTCTTCCTTGCTATGAAATAATTTACTATTTTTTTTGTACTCTGGTTCTAATTTTTTAATAGTAGATTTTAAAGATCCGCTATTCTGATTGAATTGAATAATTTTTGCTTTGTTCTCATTCATAATAGTAATTTGTTTTTTTTGTTCTTCAACAACCGGAGAGACAAAAGCATAATAAATAATTAAAAAAACTAATATAGCTCCAAAACCAATTCCAAACTTTATTAATGTTTTTTTATTAGAGAAACCTCCGCTTTTAAGCTTGTCGAAGAATTCTTTTACATCAAAATTTTTTAAAGCTTCTAAATCCATTATGCGTTTTTTAATTTGCAATTAATGACAAATCCTTTTCGATTGTTATTTCCTGTATTCAATTTTTGATCTTCTTGAACTTTCATTGCGGTTAGTGAAGCTTGAGCAATTAAAGATTTTTTATTTAAATTACTAACAAAATTTAAAATATCTTGATCTGAATATGCCTTACCCTCAATAATTATGCTTTGATTGCCATCAAAAGTCATTTTATTAAATGACACTCGCAAAGGTACACTTCTAGTAATCTGTGCTAACGCCCTATAGGAACGAGTTTGGTTAGAATTAATTAATTTTCCAAGATTTAAGGATTGCTGCATGGTTCTTCGTTGTTTACTAAGAGCAGAAAATTCTTTATTCATTTTATTAAATTCTGTCTGGACACTAGCAAATTCTAGCAAAGATTTTTTATTACTTTGAATTTGAAAGAAAGAAAAAATAATTAATACCAAATAAATTGCAGCTATAGATCCTGCCAAACCTTTTGCAGCAAAGCCTGATAGAAACTTTAATTTATTGCCTTGTCGAATAGCATCTCTATTGGGCAATAAGTTAATATTTTTAACTGCAGTTACAAATTTATAATAACCAAACACGTCTAGTTTTCGGTACGCTAGTCCAAGAACTGAAGCTAGAACTGATTTATTATCGGAGGGTATTTTATCATTATTATAAGAAGGCAAAGCTATTTCTTGCAAAGGATCAAAAATGACAAATCCCAGGGTTAATAAGTTCTTTTTAAATGCTGGTATTAAATAATGTATATTTTTTAAACTAGAAACTACCTGAACGTTATTAATTTTATTGTCATATTTGCCTTCGTAATCTGCAATTGCTTGCTTAATTTGCATAGAATATCTTCTTATGACCGCATCTGCTTCTGTTGGAATTTGATCGCTGATCACTTCTAACAAGCTCTGCTTTTCCTGTGGTCTTAAAAAAATATCTGTAATAACTGGAATATTATTATGGATAATCATTAGATAATTTTCATCTAGCCCCAATTCTAAAATAGCAGTGTTATTTTTTCCTTCTACCGAATGAATTTTAGAATTGTCATATGCATTTTTTAATGAAAAGCAGCGAACATCCATGATCACTGGATTAAGACCTGCTTTTTTAACAATAGCACTAAAGGCATTTACGTCTGATAACTTGGATGCCACAAATAATATTTCCATCGTATTGTTTTTGGTATTTCTGTTTATGACTTGATGAAAAATAGAATAATCATTTAAATTATCTGTTAGTTGAACCAAATTTTCCCATAAAGAATTAGTCTCAATTGCTTTTTGCAATTCATCTTCAACCATCAATGGGCTTGTTACTACTCTAATAATTGCGCTAGTGACTGGAATAGATAAAGCAATATTTTTAGTAGTAATAGCTCCATTGGCCATAGCCAATTCAATTTCTTCTGCCAAATAATCCCTGCTATCTAAAATATTTTCAGTAATTTTGTCTTGGTCTAATAACCGGTAAGAAAATTTATCTAGAATCCATTTATCGTCTTTGCCTTTAGAAACTTGTGCAACCCTCACTGCCTCTCTAGATATATCAATGCCGGCGATTTCTTCTCCAGCAACGCTTAGTTTGCTCACCTTGGAAGCAAAAAGATTCTGGAAAGTGTCTTTGAATTTTTTTAATTTATCTTTGTTGGAAATTGGCGACTTAGCTACATCAGAAGTTTCTTTGGAATCTTTAGAAAATTTAATGTTTTTTAATTTTTCCAACATATTCATCGTTATTCCCTTTGGAGTACTGGCAATTGAAGATTGGATAGTTTCTTCTTTATCATTAACATCTATAGTAGTGGTATTTAAGCTATTCACTACCGCTATTTTCCCATCTTCAGCATTACTGCTATTATTTTGAGGTGCGGCTGCCTTGTTATCAGGCTCTGAAATTTCTTTACTTTGAATTTGCTTATTTTCTTCGACATTTTCAGGGTTTTTTTGAATAAGATCATCATACCATTTTTCTAGAATGGGTATTGCCTCTTCTATATTCCTAGTTCCTGAAGATGATACTTTTTGTTTGCCGTTTACGTACGCTCTTCCAACCCAATTGTGGGATTTTAGTTCACCTTTGTACTTATCTTGACGAACGTATATATGTAACCTTCCATTTTTTTTATGAATGGTTTTCATTCAAATTTTCTCCTAAAGATAAACTATAACACAATTATTATTTATGGTCAATTTTATTATGTGTTAGAGTAAATATTTTTGTGTTAGATTTTTTTCTTATTCCAATATTTTACTTAAAAATACCATATTCAATAAAATAAGACCTATTTTATTTAGTTATTTAAATATTTCCATATAAATACATCAAATTATTTTAATATCAGTATTTATTTGTGTTAGAGTCTTATTATTTTATGTTAGAGTTAATATAATTAAGCTAAATATCAATATATACAGAAAAATCTATATAAATTAACATTTTTTTATATTGTCCAAAATTTGTGTTAGAGTTTGTATATTTTGTGTTAGAGTTTTATAGCTTTAATAGTTTTCTTTCCAACTCTCTAGCTGAACCGCTCCAGATGATGCTTCTGCTTTTGATTTTATCCTAATTAAGCTATCTTTGGATGTTAAGCTCTTGTTTGCCTCTCCTGATATACCAATATAAAGATTATCTCCACTTATAACCACTTCACCAGCAACTCCTTTACCAAGGTTAACTGGAGAATATTTATTAAGATCTCCACATTTAGAGTCATAAGTATGTAAAAATGCTGTTCCCGTATTGCAAGGTGTTGATGAACTTGATGGCTCATATATTGAAAAGTATACTCTATCTTTATCTATTGTAGCTTTTGCAGTCACTTTCTTAGCCTTATCTAAATCAACATACCACCCCATTTGAGAGGAATTAGGACAACCTGAGCTAGAACAATTGCTATAAGTACCTGCTGAGCTTATATTTGAGTAATTTGGGAAGTCTTTATCTTTAATTCCAAACACTCTGTTCTTAACTTGGCTGGATTGGCTTTGTAATTTTTGAGTATCACCAGTTCCAAAATATAACCATAAGTTATTATCACTATTAATCGTCGCCTCTAAACTATTATAAATATATCTTCCATTGTCAGTATTTGCCTGTGCATCAAAAATAGTTGTTGTTGATATATTCTTATTAATCATATTATCGCTTCCTAAAACAAAACTTTCTGTCAAATTAACTTTTGTAACTTTTCCCTCAAGATCACCCGCATAAACTAATGCTCCATCATAATTTGCTTTTGAAGTACCATCAGCAGTAATTACGGTTAAATCTGATGGTAAGGAATTAACTATGTCTGCTTTGTATGCTTTTGTAACATTAAACTGTGTGTCGTTAGGTAGTTCTTGCTCTAAGATTATTTTAACATTTGTTGCTGTGGTACCATTTATATCCTGCGTAATACCAAAAGCTATTCCTCCAGGGCCTGATACAATTAATTTTTGATAATTTGTATCATAAGAGCTCAATCCATACTGACTTAGTTGAAATTCTTTAACACCTTTAGCAACACTAAATACATAATTATGATATGCGATTTGTTTATCTTGGATATCAATTTTTTTAAGTAGTCTACCTTCATTTTCAAGATCCATTATAAAGATAGCTGAACCGTATTCTGGTGACACTCCACTATTGTATCCTCCGCCAAACACTGCAACCCACCTATCTGCTCCATTAATTTTTATTCTTATAATTCTAGGTGTAGACCAACTTGCACCGAGTTTTGAATAATCATATATTGATGGGGGCTTACTATTACCTGAATAAAAATATGAATCTTGTTTTTCATCTGAATCCCAATGATTAACCTGTTTATTGTATGTGTCATTTTCAATAGCAAATAAATGTTTGGGATTATTTATGTCTGTTATATCAAGTGCAAAATATCCATTACCTCCGGCTCCTAGACCTGAAATAAGAATAGTTCTCCATCTTGGATCATTAGCCCCATTATTTGGAGTATCGTCAAAGAATATATCCTTAACTACTGGAGATCCATCTACTCCATAAATGGGATTGGTTGCATTTGTTTTCGTTGTCACAATGCTAGATAATTTTCCTATTATATTTGGAGGAATATAACCCCACAGCTCATCACCTGTGTTTGAATTAAATGCATGAAGTATACCGCTATTTGCCCCAGCAATAACTACCTCTGTTCTACTATTGCATGGCCCTCCACAATCTGAGCTATTTTTAAAATTATTATACGGTGTTGAGGTATTGTTTCTATAGTTAGCATCAGTTTTGTCAAAATTTAAGTTCCCTGTATTAGCTATTGGTGCCTCCGGCTTACTAACAACAATTAAGTCCGAGTGATAAATGTCTGCTAGTTTAGAACTTCTTACCTCTGTGGTATTATTATTATTATTATAATCATAAGAGTCGAAACCTCTAATAAAATTAATCAAATTATCTGTTTCTGCGTCTGTTGGACTGTTTTTAAGTGGAAATAACTTTCTTTTCAAAATCCCTCTATTAGATGTTGTAAAGTTATTAGTATTTTTTATTCCAATACCTGCTGTCCAAATTTTTCTGGAGTTAGGACTTGTTTTATTTAATTGTTTAGCGGCATCCCATTTTTCATTACCAAAAGAGCCGTCATCGTTGAGATTATATTTTTTTAAATTACCTTCCCACTCTTTATTTTTTGTATATTTAAAAGTTGATTGATAAATAAAGCCCCCTTTATTTTTTTCTGGCATCACTGCTGGAGTGGTAAAGGTTAGTGTACTTGATATTGCTTGATCTACCGCATCCTTGATTGCAACAAGTAGGTCTGCAGATGAGTTTGCATATAACGCTTTTACTGTTCCACCATTAGTGGCTAAACTATCGTAATTACTTCTGTTTCCAGTACCAATACCCAGCCCAACTGCAAAAGTTTTTACATTTAATCTATCTTTCATGTCTCGTACTACACCCATCGCACTACTATGACTATTCCACTGTCCATCACTTATTAAAATATTAAAATTTAATTGACATGTCGCTCCTGGAATAATGGGTGATGGATAACGAGTCCCACTTTGAGTTAAGTTTCCATTCCAATAGTTTCTTGCATAATTCATTGCTTGCAGAAGATAGGTACCCCCGTTAGCAACAACTCCATCTACATCTGTGTATATTGTGCTTGCACCATTTGAACTTATAGGAACTCTTAGTCTTAAATAATTGCCCCAATAAAAACCCCATTCCATTAAGCCAAAATTAGCTCCACTTTTAAGCTGAGGATCTGATACTATTCTTTTAATGGCTTCTTTAGCAATCGACATTCTAGATTTAGCTACACCTATTTTTCCTATATAGGATAATCCAGTAGAAAATTCTTGAACTGAAGTTTGACCAAAGTCAGCTACATAAATTTTATCTGCTGACGAAATCCCCACACCATATGGATACCTAAAAGGATTACTATTATAGTTCCAGGAGCCATATTTAGACTGATATACACCAGAAGAATTATATTTTACCAACCTATGGTTATATAGATCGGCAACATATATATTATCACTACTATCAAATGATACGTCTGAAGGATTTTGAAATTGTGAATTTCCAGCCCCATAGCTTCCAAAAGTTTGTGCTAGTGATAAATTTGATCCTGAAATGTTAAAAACTTTGACATTATTCAAAGATGAGGCAGCAACTAATTTAGTTCCATTAGAATTGACATCCATTCCTTTAATTCCATAATAAGGAGTAAAACCAGAATGGAAATTAACTTGATTTAAGTTTTTATCTAAAACCCTTATATAGCCATGATACCAACCACTTACATAAACATAATTACTTGATACGGCTATGCCTGCACCTTGCCAATTAGCTCCAAAACTTTTTGTCTTAATACAACTACCTGAAAGATTAATAACTTTTATTGTTGTGTTATAGTAATCATAAACATAAATTTGGTCATTTTGAATATCTAGGTGATATGCATATATCCATTGATTACAACCCCAACCATAACCGCCTCCAATTTCTTTTGTATAGTTTCCATCAGAATCAAAGACTCTAATTTTTCTGTCACTCCATGACATGGAATAAACATTACCTTTGCTATCAGTAGATACATCCACGGGTGATCTAACAATTGTATTCCAACTATAAATGCTTCGACCATTTATATCCCACGACATACTACCTGAATTATCAAGCATTATTAAAATATTTGCAGGTATATTACTGGTACCAGTTCCTGGGGGTGGAGATTTTGAATATGAATTTTCAAAATTAATAAATGTCAGAAATATTAAAAAAAATATTTTTTTAGTCATTTTTCTTCAATGGCTATAGCTTCTTTACTTGCGGCATCTTCATATTTTTTATCTACAATTTCAAAGAGTTCAAAAAAGTTACCTTTATTTTCATTTATACCCTTAATATTTGCATATAAGAAATAAGCTTCATTTTTTTCTAAAGCATATTGTTCTGGTTGATTTGCATCAATTATTTTTTGGTTTTCTTTAAATCCAGCTTTATAAATATTATTTGCAATTCTAAATAATGGTTTATTTTTCTTTATAGTATTTTCAAATACAATTCTGACTACCTTATTGTTTATGAAAAATAATTTTATAAAGGTTCCATCTGCCTCTGTTTTGTTGCAGGGAAATTCTATTGGAATTGATAAAACGTTAATATTTTCCATAACATTTCCAAACATGAACATTTTTTTTTCTTTTTCAAAGTTACTAACATTTTGTCCTAGTTTAAAT